>JACCDG010181813.1_pt1 | contig 32100 bp, 29 predicted proteins | sample 7442471 | NCBI WGS metagenome assembly JACCDG01 (sample SAMN15323444, study PRJNA562643) | freshwater metagenome | isolation source: river surface water | place: USA:Blue River Watershed | collected 2017-08-17 | reverse complement strand
TCATCTTTACCTGGTAGGTAACTATATGAAGCTCCAGACTTTTTTATAATACCCATACTTTCGCCTAATGCAAGTATTTCACCTTCAAGAGAAATACCTTCATTGTAAATGATATCGAACTCTGTTTGTTTGAAGGGTGCTGCAACTTTATTCTTCACGACCTTTACTCGTGTTCGAGAACCAACCACCTCCTCACCTTTTTTAATTTGAGCTATTTTACGGATGTCCATTCTGATAGAAGAGTAGAACTTTAGAGCCTTTCCTCCTGTTGTTGTTTCTGGGTTTCCGAACATTACTCCAATTTGCATTCTTATTTGGTTAATGAAGATAACAACAGTCTTTGTTTTCGACATTAGGGCTGTGAGTTTTCGGAGAGCTTGAGACATAAGGCGAGCTTGTTTACCTACGTGGTGAGCCCCCATATCGCCCTCTATCTCGTCTTTTGGTGTTAGAGCAGCTACTGAGTCGATAACAATAACATCGATGCTTCCAGAGCGAACCAGGCTTTCAGCGATTTCTAGTGCTTGTTCTCCTGTGTCCGGTTGAGATATCAAAAGTTCGTCGATTTTAACACCGAGTTTTGCAGCATAGTCAGGATCCATCGCATGTTCAGCATCGATAAAAGCACAGACGCCTCCTTTTTTCTGTGCCTCAGCTACGATGTGAAGTGAGAGGGTAGTTTTACCAGAAGACTCCGGTCCAAATATTTCAATAATTCTTCCTCGAGGAACTCCACCAATACCAAGAGCCGCATCAAGACCGAGTGACCCTGTTGGGATGACATCTATATTTACTTTTGGTGAATCTCCCATTTTCATGATTGATCCTTCTCCAAATTTTGTTTGGATCATCTTAATAGTATCCAAAACATTTTTTGCAGTTGTTTCTGCATCTCCTCGTTCCTCGACTTTCTTCATTGGCTTATCTTTTTTCTTTGCTAATGCCATATAAAATTATAACGCGCCCTGCAACGAGCTCTCTAAACTAATAACTTCTTCTTTCCTTACTATGTCAAAGGTTTTTTTTGTAATTTTACCAAACTTATCTTCAGCACTTATTGTTATTATATTATAGCCCGGCAAGAGAACCAAAAAGTCGGTAAATGTACCTTCCTGGTTGAGGTTTATCTCTCTGCCGTTCACTAATACGTGTTTCGCACGTTTGGCATTTCCAGTAATCTCCAATGTACCTTCCTCGTATATTTTACCATTTTCTATGCCGTTTATACTTAAATCTATACCCTGAGAAATGAGACGAGTATTTAAAATCGCGTATAACACGATGAATGAGAAAAATCCAAAAATGAATATGTTTTTAATAACCTTTTTCAGATTCCTCTTCCTCATCTTCTCTAAAATCTTTATCGCTATCGTTTTCATAATCATTCGGTAAGTTACTTCCTTCGTTTACTAATATTTCTCTAGCTTTCGATCCATTTGCTTCTCCAACAACACCCGCTTGTTCGAGTTCATCAATAAGTCTAGCGGCTCTCGAATATCCGATCTTCAATCTCCTTTGAAGATATGAAGTCGAAGCTTTTTTACTACTAACAACAATCGCTCTCGCTTCTTCGAACAAGTCGTCTTGATCACCATCACTTAAGTCTCCACTATCAAAAATAGTAGATTCTCGACTAATACCAACTTCACTGAGGTTAATATCGTCAGGAAGTTCATCCTTATATTGATTTTTTAAATATCCTGCAACTTTCTTTACTTCATCTTCAGAGATGTATGCACATTGGATTCTTTCCGGTTGGTTCATGTCGCCGGAAGAGTATAGCATATCTCCGGCACCGAGAAGTTTTTCAGCACCCGCTGCATCGAGGATTGTTCGTGAATCTATCTGAGAAGATACTTGAAGAGCGATTCTAGCCGGAACGTTGGCCTTAATAAGTCCAGTAATAACGTTGACTGATGGACGTTGAGTTGAAAGGATAAGATGGATGCCAACAGCTCGAGACATTTGCGCAAGGCGAACGATTCCAGCCTCGAGTTCTCTTGGATAGCTCATCATAATATCAGCAAGCTCATCGATAATAACGATGATGTAAGGCATATTTTCCATCTCTTCGTCATCTGCTTTCTTTTTGTTGTAGGATTCGATATCTCTAACAGCATGACCTTCTAAAATATCGTATCGTCTTTCCATTTCTCCAACAGCCCACTTAAGTGAGATGATTGCTTTTTTGGGCTCAGTGATAACTGGTGTTAAAAGGTGAGGGATATTGTTGTATAGAGTAAGTTCAACTCTTTTAGGGTCGATCATAATAAACCGTAGGTCCTGTGGCCCATTTCTATAAATGAGGGATGTGATAAGCGCGTGAACAGCAACAGACTTACCAGCACCAGTTGCCCCGGCGATAATAAGGTGAGGCATTTTAGCTATATTGGCGTAATGTGCTTTTCCGGTGACGCTTTTACCGAGAGCTACAGTTAGAGGCTTCGGATTTTTTTGGAAAATCTCTTCGGATATCAGAGACCGGATATCGACGAGAGCTTTGACTTGGTTCGGGATTTCTACACCAACAAGTGATTGCCCTGGAATCGGAGCTTCGATTCTGATTGCTTTTGCAGCGAGTGCTAGACGGAGCTCATTTGAAAGCGCACCGATTTTAGCAAGTCTGACACCTTGGGCAGGTTTGAGTGAGTATCTGGTAACAGTTGGTCCGATAGTTACTTCATCCATCTCAACATCAATACCAAAGTTTGCCAATGTTCTTTTGATAATGACTGAATTTGCTTTAATATCTCCTGTTACAACCTTGTCATTATTTTTATTGAGAAGTGAAAGTGGGGGAGCTTTGTATTCTTCAGAAGATTTAAAATTTGCCATCATTCCAAGACCATCCTTGTCTTCTTTTATAGGAGCTTGTGGTTTTGGCATTGGTTCTTCCTCTGGCACTTCTTCTGGCTCAAGATCTTCATCTATTTCATCTTCATAAAATTCATCAACCTCCTCTCCAGTTTCTTCTGTTTTTTCTTTTCTACCAAAAATCTTTCCGAAAAATCCACCGATAGATTTAAGACTCAATCTTTCTTCGAAAAGTAAAATAAGAGAGATGAAAACCAGAGCGAGCAAAAAGAGGGCAGCGATATAGACATCGAAAAGTTTTAGAAAAGGCCAAGCAGAGATTCTGCCCAAAGCCCCAGCGTTATCTACTCCAGCAACGATACTGATAAATCCGAGCCCTGAAAGTAAAAACAAAAGAGAAGCAACAACATTAACAATACCCATCTTCTGTTTTTCTACTTTTGCCATCGACAAACCAACAAGCATCAAAATTATCGGTAGTAGGGCATAGCCGACACCAAATAGTTTTTTGAGATTCTTAAACGTGAAGTCTCCCGCAACTCCGGCCGCGCCAAATCCAGCTAATATAAAAAATAGTGAAAAAACAAAAAGCACAACAACCAAAATAGTTTGTTTTGTTTCTGGTCTAAGGCCCACGCCAAAAAGCTCAGATTCTTCATAATCCTCATTTTTCGATACTCGTTTTTTTACACCCTCTTTTTTTGTCTGTAGTTTATTTTTGATTGGTTTTCTTCCCATAGATGCACATATTGTATCACAAGAAACTCCACATACGTTGTAAATATTGTGTGTATTGCGTGTTTAACTTGACAGCTTTTTCTAAAGTGATGATTGTGTTTTTGTCTTTTGTCTTTTTCGGTCAAATATATATAATGGACAAAAATAACCACTATTAGTTAATCTTAATAAAAGACATGGACACTAATTCCTATCAAACAGACAAAAAAGACTCAAACAAAGTCCCGGGCTTTCTCGGACAAAAGCTATCTCACGAAGCGGTCTTTATGAATATGTCTAAGAAGGCAGAGAAGATCTCTACCGCCCTTTACATGGTTACAGATTTGATCAGTGCGAACGATCCTATCAGAAACAGAATCAGAGAGTGTGGAGTCGATCTTATCGCTCAAACCAGGTCGATGTCCCACTCTTTTTCTGGAGATATATATTTTGTTATCGCTAGGACGATAAATAAATCCTGGGAGGTTATCTCATTAGTTGAAGTGGCATCTTCTGTTGGTTTTATTTCTGATATGAATGCTCGGATTTTAAAGTCTGTTTTAATTGAACTTATCTCATCTCTTCGAGATAAACAAAAAAGGGAAAGCTTTAATCAAATAGAAGATCTAAAAATAGGGGAGAGTTTGGCTGACCAGATTTCTCTTTCAAAAAGTTTATTTGAGGTAAAAGAAGAGTCTATTTATAAAGGACAAAAATCTCCAGAAAAAATGTCTCTTATAAAGGACAAAGAAATGTCCTTTATCAATCCAAAACAAATTAAAAAACCAGAACCAGAAATCAAAGAAAAAGATGTGGCACAGATACCACCATTTTCTTATAAAGAATTTTTACCCTCTATAAATAAGCCAAAATCTAATGAAAGAAGGCCTAAAATAATAGAAATAATAAGAGAAAAAGGAGAAGTTAGTGTAAACGATATTACTACTTCTTTCCCAGATATTTCTGCCAAAACAATCCAAAGAGAACTCACTGCTCTAGTAGAAGAAAATGTCCTTAAAAGAGTTGGTGAAAAAAGATGGAGTAAATATTCTCTTATCTAAGAAATTCTTTAGTGTTTTTGTAATAAAACCTTTACTAGCCCGTCTCCATTATTGAATCGCATGTATTTTGTAAGAGAGCTCTAAAACATACGTTCTATTGTAATTTTGCTCAAAATATGCGATTATGTAGTATCCGGTGAAGTCACAGTGTAAAGCCTGAAACTTCGCTAGGTTATCCACAAAGCTTTTTGGAGTCTTTGATTTCAAAAGGTTAAAATGGAATCCGAGTAGTTTCTCTGTTACTTTTATTTAGTAGTGTAGAACTATTCATCGGTTCGAAAAATAAATTGCCTTTATTTTTCTTATCGAGGAAACTTGATCATTGAAAATAAAATATAGGTTTTACGGTTTTTTCAAAAATCGTTTTAATCTTAAAATAATTTAAAAATTTTTGTGTAAACAAAAGTTGTTGAATCTATTTTTCATTTTAAATTCAGTTGGTCGGTATCCGCCGTGTCGACAAGGCAGGTACACATTTATCTTCGATAAATTGTATGCCTTATGTTTTGGAGAATTTCAAAACGAGGTGGCGTCTTTTAAGAGATAGAAATATCTATTAAAAGTATAGAACAGAACAAGTGTGGGAGCTGTCAATAAAAGGCAGAACCTTCACTCTTTATTAATAACGATAATTTATATTATGGTTAACACATTAAAAAAATCTTTCGCAGGATTAACGATTGCAGCATTATTGCTTGCAGGATTCGCTAGTCCAGCTAAAGCACAAACAGCAGCAGAACTACAAGCCCTAGTAAACCAACTAATGGCTCAAATCGCTGCTATGTCAGGAAACTCTTGCTCAGGATCTTACACTCACACTGTAACTCTACGACAAGGAATGAACGGATCACAAGTTGCAGCAATGCAAGCAGTTGTAGGAGCTACAGCTGATGGAAATTTCGGACCAATGACAAAATCAAAGGTTATGGCTTTCCAAACATCAAAAGGATTAACAGCTGATGGAGTTGTTGGAGCAATGACAGGAGCTGCACTAGCTAGTGCATCTGCTAACTGCGGAAATGACAACGAAGGAGGTTCAAACAACACTGGAGATCTTGATGGAGATTTCGGAACAATCAACGACGCTAACGAACTTTCACAATACAACAACGAAGAAGTTGGTGAAGGAGAGGAAGATGTCGCTGTTCTTGGATTCGATATCGAAGCTTCAACTGATGGAGACATCGAAATTGACTCAATCCGAGTTTCTCTTGATCCAGCAGGAAACACAGGCTCAGACAACCTAGATGACTATGTGTCTGAAGTTACTGTATGGTTTGGGGATGAGAAAGTTGCATCAGCTGATGTTGAAGACTTCTCACAAAACTCTTCAGACATTTACACAAAGACTATGGCTCTAGATTCTGGAGTAATAGTTCGAGCTGATGAAACTGAAAAGTTCGTGGTTGCAGTTACTGCAGCTAACACTTTTGACTCTGCTGATATCTCAGGAGATTCATGGACAGTTGATGTTGAAAACGCAAGATTCGTAGATGGTTCAGGTGTTGTTACAACTGAAACAGGATACGATTTTGATGGAATGGATGTTGCAATAAACTTCGTTTCATTCTCAACTTCAGCTGACACAGAACTAAAGATTTCTACAGACTCTGATACACCAGAAGCTGACGTAGTTATGGTTGACGATTCTTCTTCAACAGACGACGTAGTTCTCCTAAAAGGAAAACTTAAGCTTGAGGGTGACTCAGATGTAGTTCTTGATGAAATGCCAGTAACATTTAGTCCAGTTGGTGCAAACATCAACGTGATTGCTGAATCTTTGAAACTAGTTATCAACGGTGAAGAATATACAGAATCTGTTCCATCTATTGCTGATGGTGCCTCAGGTACTGTTACATTCGATGACCTTGATCTAGATATCGAAGCTGAAGATACAGTTGAATTCACAGTGATGGCTGACATCACAGACCTTGATGGAACAGTGTTTGCTGAAGGAGACTCTCTAGAAGCAAACGTTACATCAACAAACCGAGACTATATGGATGTTGAAAACGAAGAAGGTGACCAACTTTCTGATTCTTCAGAAAAATCTGGTACAGCTACAGGAGAAGCTCAAGAATTCCGAACAGAAGGAATCATGGTTTCTCTAGTATCTACATCAACTTCAGTTACATCTGGTCAATCAGCTAATGATGACGTGGGTGAATTTACTATCAAGTTCAAAGTCAAAGCTATGGGAGATGCAGTGTATGTGTCTTCAGCGGCAGCAGCTTCTCTGACAACAACTGGAAACGGTACAGTAGTTGGAGTTGAAAGATCAGGAACATCTACTATTGGTGGAGTATCTGTGACAGTTGTTAACACAACTGACGATGATCAAACTGCTAACGGTAATTACTTGATCGAAGATGGTGAAGAAGAGACATTTGAAATGACTGCAACTGTACAGCTTCCAACAGCTGGAGCAGCAGGTCAATTTAGAGCTCTTATCCGAGCTATTGACTGGTCTACAACAGATTCTGCTGTAATATCAGGAACAGGATACACTTCAAACCTTGATTCATTCAAGACAAGTTACAAAGCTCTTAACTAATTATTTAGTTTAGACTTTAACTTGAGTGTAAACTCACAAAAAACCACCCGAAAGGGTGGTTTTTTGTTTTGTAAATTGATAGAATTACCAAAAAACAAAACCCTTTTACCAATGAAAAAGTTCATCACCCTTCTGTTGTTTTGTTTCGCTCTTTTAAATCTTAATGCTCAAACCCTTATAAGGTGGGACTTTGAAGCGGAAGGAGGGTCAACGCTATCTCCAACGTTTATTAGTCATAGTTCATTACAGGTAAACCCAGTAGCCTACAGCAACCTATTTCCTGTTGAAGGTATGTCCTTTTTTACTACGGGTGTATCTGGATCAATTTTAGATCGAGCTGCTAGAGTTAGAGGATGGCATACAGATACCACCGGGGGTAATTGGTTATACGACTGGATCGAATTTCGATTTTTTGTTGCTGGTGGCTATTCTGTTGTTATTGACTCCATTTCTTTTTGGTATAAAAGGAATGAGACTGGTCCAAAGAGTTTACATTTTCGATCATATCGAGATGTGTACGTTGGGTCGCTTGACACTGTTTCATTAGAAGAATCAAATATCTCTTGGAATAAATGGTCAATTCCACTCAATAACTTTAGAGTGAGTGGGTTTGAACAGGTGACTTTTAGAATTTACGCAGTGAGATCTTTGGTTTCTAATATAGGAACATTAACCACCGATAGTGTGGCCATATTTGGCTCTTCAGTTCCGAGTCAATCTTTGCATTTGAGAACATTTCTTGCGGGCTCATTTAACCAGAACACCTCTTCTATAAGGGATGACTTGCGCGTTCAAGGATTGATCCCATTCAGCGACCCATACGAGCTAGGTAAAACAACTTCTTCAGAGGTTCTGCAGGTTTCTGGTGATCAATCCGTTATTGACTGGGTTCTCGTAGAAGTGAGAAATCCAGAAAATCCAACAAGTGTTCTAAGATCAATACCGGCACTCTTGCAGAAAGACGGAGATATCGTTGGGGTAGACGGAGTATCTCCACCGGTTATAGATTCACTTCCAGGTGATTACTACGTTTCGGTAAAACATCGCAACCATCTTGGAGTGATGACGGCAACACCTATAAGTCTTTCGGATACGATCGACTTTACTCTCGGGGAAACTTCTGTTTTTGGGATAGATTCGAGAAAGAAGGTTGGATCCTCTTGGTGTCTTTGGGATGGTGATGTGAACGGTGACGGTTTAATCAAATACACCGGAGGTAACAATGACCGTGATTTGGTGCTTCAAGACATCGGAGGCATTGTTCCAACGAACACGACCGGAGGCTATCTGGATTCAGATGTAAACATGGACGGTGTCACCAAATACACTGGAAGTACGAACGATCGTGACATAATTCTCTCTAATATTGGAGGAATTATTCCAACTTATGTTCGGTCTGGATCGATTCCGTGATTTCTAGCCCTGCGCCTTGGCGCAGGGCTTTTCTTTTATGTATAATGTTGTCATGTTTATAGAAAATAAGAAAAGTGGATTTATTACGTTTTTAGAATATGGAATATATAGCTTTTTTGCCATATTTCCTTTTTTTATCTTTAAATCTTTTTTATATCAGGGTTCATCGTCTCGATTTCTTCTGCTTACTCTTTTTACTGCTGTTTTTGTCATTGGACTAGCTTTTTATTTATTTAATCAAAAAAATAAGTTTTCTTTTTTAAAGTCGCCCATACTTTTAGCTTTCGGTGTTTATCTCGTGTACCTCTTCATATGTGCTATTTTAGGGGCTGACTTTGCGACCTCCTTTTGGTCACGAGCTGAAAGAACATCTGGACTTTTTTATCTAACTCATTTGGCTGTTTTTATTTTATTTCTAGTTCAGATTGTTTCGGAAAGAGAGAGCAGAGAAAAACTTATAAAGGTTGTTTTGTTTACTTCTGCTGTTTATTCTTTTTTCTCACTGTTGGGGCCACAAGGTTTTGATCTAATATTTAAAACAAGTCCATATGATGGGTTTATGTTTGGAAACTCGTCTTTTGCAGCGATGTATCTTCTAGGGGCATTTTTACTTTCTATTTACTATTTATTTTCTAAAACAAAAAAAGAAATAGAGTGGTATGAGTACTTATTACCATTTTTGATTGTATTAAATCCTTTTCTTTTAAATACACGAGGTGGCTATACAGGAATATCGAGTATCTTGGGTGGTGCGAAAGCCTCTTCTATGGCACTTTTTGCATCTATCGGTATTCTTTTATTTATATTTTTAATTTCGAAAATTAAAAATATAAAGACTAGAAATATTTTAGGAATTTCCTTCTTTGTGGTATCTATATTAACTTTACATTTTACGATATATTCGCTTTTGGCAGACAATGGGTTTGTTCGTAAAATTTATGAAAAAGAATCTACCTTAGCTCGTCCTCTTGTTTGGGATATTGCAAAAGAGTCTATAAATGAAAAACCCTTAACTGGCTGGGGAGGTGATAATTTCACAGTCGCCTTCCAAGAAAATTTTGATAACAGGATTCTAACTGAACAATACGGTAATGAACCGTGGTTTGACAGAGCTCACAATATTGTTCTGGATCAAGGTATAGACACGGGGTATGTTGGTGTTACGTTGTATTTTATTCTGTATATTGTTTTGTTCATTTCACTTTTGTATGTTTTATTTAAAACGAAAAATAGAGAAGACGTGATTCTGGCATCTGTTTTGATAACCTATTTTTTTGTTCACTTGCTCGAACTTCAAACAGCTTTTGATACAACCATATCTTATGTGATGCTCGGACTTATGTTGGCTCTATCAGTATATTTGTTTAACAAAGTTAGAAATGAAAATACTGTAAACACGAACCATATTCTTATGGGTGATAAATGTAAATATGCCATAGGTTCTATCCTAATGTTATCTTTTGGATGGTCTTTGTTTTTTGGAACCCTACCTTTTTGGGGTATTCAAAATGTAAATGGCGAAATCAGAACTGTAGGATCTGCAGAAAAAAGAATTCCTTTATACGAAAAACTCTTCAATACAAAAGTTGATAGAGCCGGTGTTCTCTGGAGAATATCTACTGATTTCCAAAAGGGTATTGCTGAAGATACTAAGATTTTAGAGAATCCAGAAAAAGTTAAATTTTTAGTGGAAGAGCTAGGAGTTATAACAAAAGGGTATGAAGAATATGTGACAAATAATCCAAATCATTTCCGAACCCATTTAAATCTTGCTGACATGTATATCTACCATTTGTTGTTTGGGGTAAACAAGTTAAATGAGGCAGATATGGTTCTAGATAAAGCGATAAGTTTAAGTGCAAAACATCCTCAACCATATTGGATGAAGTCCGTGATCTCACTTTATCGTCGAGACTTTGTGAAAGCTCGAGAATATGTTCAAAAAGCAAAAGAAATAAATCCTGAATCAGTTGAAACAAAAAGATTAGAAAAATATATAGAAGAATCTATAAAAACTTTCCCTGAGATAGAGCTTTACTTCTTTAACCAGATTTAGTTTTTATAAAATGAAAATAGTTTATCTAATAACCAAAAGTGAAATAGGCGGAGCTCAAGTTCACTTACTTTCTTTGATTAAGCATGCTCGTGAAAAATCACATGAAGTTTATCTTATAACAGGAAGTGAGGGCTGGATGAAATCAGAAGCCGAAAAGTTGGGTGCTAAAACATACATAAACCAATATGTTGCAAATAGTTTCAATCCGATTCGGGCGTTAAAAGCTATTTTATTACTTAGAAAAACTATTGATGAAATACATCCAGATATTGTGCATGCACATAGTGGGGCAGCGGGATTTTTAGGTAGGATTTCTTTACTTGGAAAATTTAAAACAGTTTTTACTGCCCACGGCTGGAGTTTTACTCCAGGCACGCCAGTCTTGAGAAGAATGATTGCAGTTGTGGCGGAAAGATTCGCCTCACTTTTTACTGATAAAATAATCTGTGTCTCTAATTTTGATTATAATTTGGCGAAAAAATATGCTATCTTAAAAGAAAAATATTTAGTCCAAATATATAATGCGGTAGAAACTCCTCCAAACTTTATTCGAGAATATAAAGAAAAAGTAGAAATACTTTTTATTGGAAGATTGGCAATGCCTAAAAATTTGCCATTTTTTTTCAAAGCTTTTTCAGATCTTCCAAAAGATATTCAAGCAAAAGCAAATATTAAAATAATCGGTGATGGACCACTGATGGAGGAATACAAAGAAAGCGCAAAAAGATTTGACATTTCTTCAAGTGTGTCATTTTTGGGAACTACAACTAGAAGTGAGTTAGGTGACTACCTACAATCCGCAGATATTTTTGTTCTTCCTACTTTATGGGAAGGTTTCCCTATGACAATACTAGAAGCCATGTCTTATGGTGTACCCGTTATCGCTTCATCTGTGGGCGGTATCCCAGAGATAGTGAATGAATCTGTGGGAGCTTTGGTTGGTAAAAAAAACACAAAAGGTTTTACTGATAAACTTTCTTTTTTAATTTTAAATAAAGAAGAAAGAGAAAAAAGAGGACAGAATGCTAGAAAACTAATAGAGGAAAAATTTACCCTTCAGGAAATGCTGGGTAAGACTTTTACGCTCTATTCTGACCTAGTGAGTGAAAATAATCTGAACAGTTTTCAAGATGATTCCAATATCTAAAAAGATATTTCTATTTTTTAAATAGTACAAATCATATTCAAATTTATCTTGAGAATCACTCACGGTTCTAGCGTATCTATATTTTATCTGCGCCCATCCAGTAAAACCCGGAGTGATAGAATGTCGTAGGAAATAGTAGGGGATTTCGTTTTCTAATTTCTCAACAAACTCTGGTCTTTCAGGTCTTGGACCAACAAGAGATATATCACCCTTTACTACGTTTATCATTTGAGGGATTTCATCAATATGGAGTTTTCTTAGGACTTTTCCAAATTTTGTAATTCTTGGATCTTTTTCTTCTGCCCAAACCGCCTCTGTCCCTTCGGCGTTTTGTTTCATTGATTGAAGTTTCCAGATCGAGAATTGTTCGTGATCTTTTCCGATTCTTTTTTGTTTATAGAATATACTTCTTTTATCCTCTAATTTAATTAATATTCCACAAAGTATGGTTATCGGTAGAGTTACCAAGATTATAATGAGTGCTATCGAGATACTTATCACTCGCGTAGTGAGTCGGTAGAATATATTTTGACTTTTTGACAATATTTCTACAGTCATATCATCATCCATAAGACTAACTGGAATTTTTTCAAAAACTTCCTCATATGCTTTTGAGAGGGTTATTGTTTGAAGACCTCTTTTTGTTATCTTCATTAGCACATTTGTATCAATATTTTGGGCAAGGATAATCTTAGTTATTTTAGAATCAGAATTTAATATTTCATCGATTGATTCACTGATTATTACCACCTTGTATCCAACACTGTTTTTTTGACTTAGCGTATTGAAGAGTTCTTGCGCCTCTTCGCGTACTCCGAGTATCGCTACCTTTTCTACGAGTTGTCCGGATATGATACTCGATGAAATTCTTCTCCATCCAATAAAAAGTATTCCAAACGACAGGATGTTTATAATTAGGTTACTCTTTGGGGTAATTTCAAAAATAGGGAAGAGATAGAACATCGCGATACCAACGATTCCTGAAATCAAAAGAGCTAAAAATATTTTTTGTAAGGTTAAAACCGTTGGGCGAATGTTGTGGTTATCATAAAGGTTAAAGACGTAAATAATTAAGATCCAAGTTATGTACATCAATATAAATGGTCCTGCGTGTAGACTGATTTGGTATTCAAAATTTTTAGGGAAGCTAATAAATATGGTAATAAAAAAAGAACCAGCTAAAGCGAGTATGTCACCTAGAAATATAAAAAGTTTTTTCCTCAAAATCATTAAGACTATATTAACATAAATTTGTCAAATGTAAATAATGGCTAAAAGTAGCTTTTTTATGTATTATTTGATTATATTTATGCCTAAAAAAACCCTTATTATTTCATTGGTATATTACCCAGAATTTGTTGGAGGGGCAGAAGTGGCCGTGAAAGAGATAACAGACCGAAGTATTTCGACCTTCTTCGATATGGTTACTCTTATTGGGTCGGCAAATAAAAGAGTTGAAAAGATTGGCAATGTTAGAGTGTTTCGAGTTGGTTTTCGGGTAAATCACAAAACATTTATAGGGAAAGTTTTGTTTAATTTACAAAAATATTTATTCCCATTCCTTGTCTACTTCAGGTGTCTTACTTTAATGAGAGAAAATAAATATGATATTTTTTGGTCTATTATGGCAAATTATGCAGGTTTCGGGGCTTTGTTTTTAAAGCTTCGTTTTCCTTCGTCAAAGTTTATTCTAACGCTTCAAGAAGGAGATCCAATAGAATATATTAAAAGAAGAGTTTTTTTAGTTTACCCGCTTTTTAAAACTATTTTTAAAAAAGCAGATTCCATCCAAGTGATCTCTCACTACTTAGCAGACTTTGCGTTATCTATGAATGGTAAGAATATAAAAGTAATACCAAACGGAGTAGATATTAAAAATTTCGCTAGAGGATTTTCGGAAGAAGAAAGGTCAATACTAAAAGAAAAATTAAATATAAAAGATGGTGATGTGACCTTAGTTACCGCGTCTCGTCTTGTGATTAAAAATGGAATCGAAGATGTAATCTTGGCAATGTCTCTTTTACCAACAAACTATAAATTTTTAATTATCGGTTACGGAGTACTTAAAGGATATCTAGAAAATTTAGTTAAAAAATTAAATCTTTCAGACAGAGTTTTGTTTCTTGGATTTTTACCGCATAAAGAAATCCCTCTCCATTTTTCTGTGTCAGATATTTTTATTAGGACGTCACTTTCAGAGGGCCTAGGGAACTCATTTTTAGAAGCGATGGCTTCGAATCTTCCTGTCGTGGCTACACCCGTCGGAGGTATAGTTGATTTTGTAGAAGATGGTGTTACTGGTATTTTGGTAAATCCTCAAAACAAATACTCTATAAAAGAAGGAATACTTCGCTTGCAAAACAAAGAGTTGGCAGAGAGTATAAAAACAAATGGAAAAGACTTGGTATTGAGATCTTACAACTGGGATATTATTTCTAAAGATATGAATAATCTTTTTGAAAATATATGAAAATTTTAATCGCTACAGGAATATATCCACCAGAAATAGGAGGACCAGCAACATATGCGGTTCTTGTTGAAGGTGAATTTAAAAAGCGAGGTCACTTGGTGAAAGTTTTACCTTTTCGAATTGTTAGAAAATATCCGAGTGTTATTAGACATTTCTTATATTTCATAAAAGTCTTTAAAAAGATTCTGTGGGCTGATATTGTTTTGGCTCAAGATACTGTGAGTGTGGGGCTACCATCTGTTTTAGCCGCTAAACTACTTCAAAAACCGATAGTAGTTCGTGTACCAGGGGATTTTGCGTGGGAGCAGGGAGTCCAAAGATTTGGGGTAAAAGATAGTATTGATGATTTTCAAAAAAAGAAATATGGTTTTCGAGTCGAGCTTTTACGGTCTATTCAAAAGTTTGTGGTAAGAAAAGCTGGCTTTGTGATAACACCGAGTGATTATTTTAAAGGAGTTGTATCTTTGTGGGGGGTAGAGAGTCAGAAGTTGCAAAGAATTTATAATGGGGTTAGTATTCCAGAAAATATAAACCCTAAAAAGTTTAATAAAAAAACAATAGTTTCATCAGGCAGACTTGTTCCGTGGAAAGGTTTTGATATCTTGGTCTCTCTTATCTCTAAAGTAGATGCCGATCTTGTAATCGTGGGAGAAGGAGAAGATAAAGAAAGACTTGAGAAACTAGTGATTGAAAACAAGGTGTCTGATAAAGTACATTTCCTTGGATCTTTAAAAAGAGAAGAGCTGATGTCTGTTATTGCTGGGGGAACTTTGTTTGTACTTCCATCTTCTTTCGAAAGCTTCTCTTTTCAGCTGGTTGAAGCGATGATGCTCGGGTCAACCGTTGTCGCTCTAGATGCAGGGAATTTAAATGAAATAATACAAGATGGAGAAAACGGTATTTTGGTTGAAAAGACAAAAATAGATAATCTACCAGAAATACTAAACAATCTTTTGGTAAATGAAGAATTAAGAAATAAACTTTATAAAAACGCAAAAGAAGATTCAAAAAAATTTAGTATTGATAAAACAGTTGACGAGCTGGAAAATCTTTTTAAAAAATTATTATGAAAGTTTTATTCATTGGGACAGATATAAAATTATTCGAACCAAAAAGTTCTGTTCATGAAAGGTTCTTAGGTTTTTCTTCTTTAGGTGAAGAGGTTCACGTGGTGGTGGCCAGACCATCTTCACAAAGAGGAGTGTATAATTTATCTTCGAATATTTTTATTCACCCCACTTCATCAAAAAGCAGGCTCAGTTCTCTGATTAAAAGTTTTTTTGTTGGGTATAAACTTTTAAATAACGACAAAAACTCTAATTGGGTTATTTCCGTGCAAGATCCTTTTGAACAAGGTTGGGTTGGATTTTTCCTTTCTAAGTTTTTCAACAAACCCCTTCATGTTCAAGTTCACACTGACATATTGAGTCCATTTTTCTTGAAACACTCTACTCTAAATAAGCTTCGAGTTTTTCTTTCAAAACCCATTATAAAGTCAGCAAAGAGAATAAGAGTTGATGCTGTACGTATGAAGGATTCAATCGTAAAAAAATATAAAATACTAGAAGATAAAATTGATGTTTTACAGATTTACATCGATGTTGATAAAATTATGAATGTAAATACTGAAAAACCGATTGAGGGTGACTACGTTCTGTATGTTGGTCGTTTTGAGTCAGAAAAAAATGTCGAGTCTATTATTCGTGGATTTGCCAGGGCGTCATCTAAATTACCTAACTTAAAACTTGTGCTTTTGGGTTCCGGTTCTTTATTGCCGTTGTATAAAGCCCTAGCGCAAGATCTAGGGGTTTTAGATAAGATTACTGTCGTTCCTTGGAGTAATAATGTTGGAAGCTATATGAAGCACTCAAAGGCTCTTATACTCGCTTCTTGGTTCGAAGGATTTGCTCTAGTGCTAGTTGAGGCTCTTTTGAATGATTGCCCGGTGATAACAACGGACGTGGGTGCTATTGGTGGAATCATTCCAAAAGAATACGCACACATCTTTCCTCAAAATGACGATAGTGTCTTATCACAAAAAATAGAGTATGTTGTTTTGAACGAAAATAAAGAGAAAGAAAAAGTAAAAGAAGGTAAGTCTGTAGTCCTGTCTAAAATACCAAGAGATATACATTCCTACGCAAAAATATTTAAAGATTCTTTAGAGAAAAATAAAGTTTAATTATATGAAAAAGAATATTCTGATAATCACACAAAAAGTAGATATCAAAGATCCAGTCCTTGGGTTTTTTCATCAGTGGATTATAGAATTTTCTAAAAGAGCGGAAATGGTAACTGTTATATGTTTGGAAAAAGGTGAATATGACTTACCAAAAAATGTAAAAGTATTTTCGTTGGGAAAAGAAGATGGTGTTTCAAGAATTAAATATACTTTTAATTTCTATAAATATATTTGGCAATTACGCAAAAAATATACTTCGGTTTTTGTACATATGAATCAGGAGTATGTTTTGCTGGGAGGTTTGTTTTGGAGGCTGTTTGGAAAAAATATTGTAATGTGGAGGAATCATCCGTCGGGAAGTTTTCTAACTAAAATTGCTATTTTCCTTTCACATCGAGTGTATTGTACTTCGAAAGACTCTTTCACTAATAAATTTAAAAAAACAAAAGTAATGCCTGTTGGTATTGAAATGAAAGAAAATCTGAATGACATTTTAAGAAAAGAAAATACAATACTATCTCTTGGGCGTATTTCTTCTGTAAAAAACATTGAAACAATCATCTCTGCATTCTCTCAAATTATTAAAACTAAAAAAGAAGCTAAGCTTTCTATCGTAGGGAGTCCAACAAAAAGAGAAGTAGATGAAGATTATTATAAAGTTTTAAAAACCCTAAGCGTCGCCATACCCAAAGAGTCTATTGAATATGTACCAAGTGTTGCTCCAAATAAAACACCAGAATTTTTTAAGACACATGATTTATTTATAAATACTACAACGCCGGGAAGTTTTGATAAAACTATCTTAGAGGCTATGTATTTTGGCTGTCCGTGTTTTGTTTGCCAAGATATTTGGCAAGGCACCGACGCCTCTCATTTATCGGAGCACTTCTATTTTCCTTTCAAAGATTCAAAAGTCTTATCAGAAAAAGTCGTAACATTCTTAAATTTATCAAAAGAAGAGAAACAAAAACTACGAAAAGAGTCTTTTCTATTTGTTAAAAAATACCACGGACTCGATACGCTAATAGATGCTATTATCTTTGAATTATGAAAATCTTATTAAGAAAAATTTTATATGCTCTGTATCCTAGGCTTTCAAAAGGGGCGTCTATTTTGATGTATCATTCTGTTGCGAAGAACAATGGGTTTTTCACAGTCAGTCCAGAAGAATTTGAAAAACAGATGCAATATTTACAAAAAAAAGGCTTAAAAATAATTCCTTTGTCAGATCTTGTAAATAGATTCATAAAGAAAGAGGATATTTCCTCCCTAGTATCTCTTACTTTTGATGATGGATATCTTGATAATTTGGAAAACGTTTTACCAATACTTCGAAAATATAATATAAAAGGAAGTATTTTTATCGCGCCAGCCTTGCTTGGTTCAAAATTTACAACAAGTGATAAAGTGACACTAGATGTTTTTTCAGTAGAAGATTTTAAAATGTTTGAAGCTTATACTAATTTTGAACTACTCTCTCACTCGTTTAGTCATAAAGAACTTCCAACTTTAAATAACGAAGAGATAAAAAAAGAACTCGAAGAAAGTTTAAATTTTCTTAATAGTATAAATCCAACAAGAAAAATATTAGCTTATCCAAGAGGTAAGTGTTCAAAGGGTGTGGTTGACGTTTTGTCGAAAGAGAATTGGGAAGCGGGACTTACTACAATGTCAGGTCTTTTAACACAAAGTACAGAAAAATTTTTAATTCCAAGAAATTTTGTCGGTAGAGATACAAAGCTTTCCGAATTCAAAACTCTTGTTTCTGATAGCGTCAATTATTATGCTAAAGTAAAATCATGGTATATCGATTTATTCAAAAAATCTTAAAAAGAAAAACTCTTTTCAGATTCCTAACAGAAGAGTCTTTGTTAAAGGAATTTTCTTTTTTAAAAGGAAAAGTTCTAGATCTTGCCTCTGGGGCATCATCATATGTAGATTTCTTACCAAAGGGGATTGTTTTAACAAAAACAGATTTATATCCGAAAGATTCAGAAACTCAGAAAGTAGACTGTAACGAAGCTCTTCCTTTTGGAGATAATTCCTACGACGGGGTAATTTTTATTAATGCACTTTATACCTTAGAAGATAGAGATTTCTTTATGAGAGAAGTGCATCGAGTGCTAAAGCCTGGAGGAGTTTTTATTTCTATTTCGCCGTTTATTGCAAATGAAATGCCAGAACCTCACGACTATTGTCGTTTAACATATGAAGGCATATCTGCTTTGATGTCTAAAAATACTTGGACTTCAGTGAGAATAACAAGAATCGGAGAAAGGTTTTCTTCTAGTGCAAACCTACTTCATCCTGCCATGTTCTTCACTCTCGTCAGAGTGTTTATTTATGGGTTAGCACTTATGCTCGACAGCTTGATACCTAAAAAGGTGACTGATAGACACCCGACCCCCCTTGGGTATACAATAGTTTCTATTAAATAAAATGGCTCAAGTAGATACAAAACATTATAAAAACAAGAAATACAACTCACTTCCGAGGTTTATTTCTTATTCTTATCAAATATCAGCAATTGAAAATCTTAATGTAAAAAGTGTTCTTGAGGTAGGACCTGGAAGTTTTGTTGTGGCAGATTTATTAAAAAAGATGGGCTACAGCGTTCACACCTCTGACTTTGATCCAGAAGTAAAAGCTGATACCACTGCAGATGTTAGAAGTCTTCCTTTTCCTGACAATAGTTTTGATGTAACTATGGCTTGCCAAGTTCTAGAACATATTCCTTTTACTGATTTTGAAAAAGGTCTATTTGAACTTTCTAGGGTTTCTTCTAAGTATGTACTAATTTCTTTACCTCGTAGAAATACTGGTTTTAATTTTGTATTTAAGATTCCTTTTATTCAAACATTATTTAAAAAAGATTTATTTGATATTTCAATTCTTTTTCCTGTAAAATTTCCTGGGTTTGAAGAATCTGACCAACATTATTGGGAAATAGATTTTTGGCAAACATCGCTTAAAGATGTTAAAACAAAAATAAAAAAACACTTTAAAATTTTAAATGAGTTTAGTCCACCCCTTAACAAATATCATTATTTTTTTGTTCTAGAGAAATATGAAAAAAGATAAACCAAAAGTGGTTATCGTGATGAATGATTTTCTTGTTGGCGGAGTTCAAAAGCTCGCTGTAGACCAAATGAATCTCCTAAGAGATGATTTTGATTTTGTTTTAATTACACTTATGCAATTCCCAAAAGGGGATTTTTATAAACTTATTCCTTCGAGTGTAAAAGTCTATAAATTGAATTTCAGGAGTTTTATAGATATTAAATCTTTATTTTCTTTAATAAATATTTTAATTAAAGAAAGACCTAAAATCGTTAAGACTGCAATGTTTTTTTCAAATACTGTTCTGAGAATACTAAAGCCTTTTTTTGGTTTTGTTATCATAACAGCAGAGCATAATACTGAAACTAAAAGGCCACTTTCTCACCGGCTTCTTAATCGTTTGCTATCTAAAATAACTTATACCATCATCGCTGACTCTAAAACGGTAGCAGACCATGTAAGTGATGTTGAAAAAATACCTCGAGATAAATTTACTGTTATTTATAATGGTGTAGAAACTAATGAAATAAAAAATTTTACAGAAAAATTTTTACCCGATAGAGAAATTGTAAGAAATGAGATTTCTGTAAGTGAAGACGAAACTTTGTTTTTGACTGTTGCAAGGCTTGTAATTCAGAAGAATCACGATTTAATGATTAGGGGATTTGAAAAATATTTGAGAAACGGAGGACAAGGTAAATTAGTGATAATCGGAGATGGTGTATTATTACCATCCTTAAAAAAATTAGTAGAAGATTTTAAAATTAATAAATCAGTTATATTTCTAGGAGAAAGACAAGATATCTATAGGTACTATGCCGTGTCGGATTTCTTTCTGCTTACATCTATACGTGAAGGGTTTTGTATTTCAGCAATGAATGGCCTTGCCTTTGGGTTGCCCCTAATATCCACAAAAGTGGCTGGTGTTGTTGAGTATTTAAAAGAAGGAGAAAACGGATATTTTATTGAGGATAACGAAGATTCAATAGCTAGTATTTTAAAAAAGATAACCTCGCTTTCAAAAGAAGATTTAATTTCGTTTAAGAAAAATGCAAAGCTAACAGCTAATGATTTTAGTGTTGAATTGCATGTTGGGAAGTACAGAAATCTATATAATTCTATTTTAGAAAACCAGAAATAGTTTCCCAGATTCTTTTTGAAGAATCTCCATCTTGATAAGTATGGTACAAGTCTCTAACTCGTTTTCGGTCGGCCGTGTATGTGTCGGTAGAAATACATGATGTTATCGCGTCAAAAAGTTCATCTACTACCATTACTTTTGGCCCAGGAGTTATTTCATTGTAATCGGCAACCAAACCTTCTTTTTCATTATATTCTTCTAAATCGTAAGGATAAAAAATAAGAGGACGATCAAGAAGTAAATAATCTGCAAAAGAAGAAGAGTAGTCGGTGATAAAAATATCAACCAGCGGTAAGAGAGGATATATATCTGATTCTTTTATAAATGCAAAGTATTCCTTGATATTTCCATCAGATTGTTGTGATCTATACTTGTTATGAAGGCTTAATATGAAAAAGACATTTTGTTCCTCCGCATACTTGCTTAGTTTTTCTAGGGGGATGATTTTATTTATATCCAACTCCTTTTGTCCACGACGAAATGTAGGTGCGTACATAACAATTTTTTTATTAGACCGGATGTTCTGTAAATGACCAATTAATCTAGTATCTATATCGATATCTGAATCTTTTATCTCTCTAAAAAAAATGTCATTTCTAGAATATCCAGTTATGTGTGACCGTGACCCATTTTTAAATACTTCTGGCAAGATGCTTAGCGTGAAAGGGGAGGTATTGAAAATAAAGTTCTGAACCTTGTCTGGTTTATCAGCATATCCTTTCTTCTTCATCCCTTTTCCATGAAGAAGTTGAACAATCTTTGACGCACCAGAAAGCATATAGTTATTTGGCTGTAGGTATGCGTCGATAACAAAAACACCAGCTGTTAGTTGGTAGTAAATTCCCATTAAACTTTTTTCATAATATGAGGTATACCCAAGATTTTTTAATTTCACTGCAAGTTCGCGACTTTTTGCAATCCAGACAGATTTTATTTCTGGATGGTCTTGACTCACGAAAAGAAAAAAGTACTTTGCATTATCTGCAAAAACTTCACCGTCAGCTTTTTTATGCCAACCTATAAAAGCCCACACTTTTTTATTTCGTGGGAATAGACACGAAATTTTATACATAGCTTTTATTATGTTTTTTTTAAAAATAGACATTACTTAAATTTATTTTTTGCACTGGTTAAATCCTCAGGGGTATCAATTTCTATCGCCTTTAGCTTGGTAACATTTACCGCAGATATTTTATTGTCTGATCTATGAATAACATGGTTTAGTAAATCTATTGCAAAAGAATGTCTAAAAACTTCTATGCCCTCATTCCTAACGACCTCTTTTATAGAGTTAATAAAATTAGCGCCAAGTTTTGTGATACCTATAAATTCTCCAGAGCTTTCTTCTTTTGTTAAATTTTTACTAAGTTCAGAAACAAATCCATCTTTATCAATAATTACATTAACCTCCTCTTCGTCCCAGTTTGTTTCTTGGATTGCCGTTGCAGAATCATTTTTGTTTTCCATAACCTCTTTTAGTATTTGGGGTTCATAAAATACATCGCCATTTAGGTATATTGTAGTTTCATTAAGGTGTTCTAAAGATTTCACAATAGCAAAAGCAGGCTTCGATGATTCATATTCGTCGTTATGGACAAAAATAAAGTTTTCATTTGGAAAGTTATCTTTAACAAATCCTGTTATCTTTTCTGAAAGGAATCCTGTGACGATGATAATAGGAGAGATCCCTTCTTTTGTGAGGGTTTCTATTTGGTGTCCGAGTATGGTCTTTTCACCTACTTCTAAGAGTGGTTTTGGTATTTCTTCTGTATGAGGGCGAAGTCTTGTTCCGCGACCGCCTGCTAGTATTATGGCTTGCATATAAATATATACATACATTACTACAAAACAAGAGTTTATAAAAATAACCCATTATTGACTTAAAGGAGAAAATATTATATTGTGAAAAAAATAAAATCACCATGAAAAGCTTAATACAATTCTTTGCACATGTTTTATTTGGTGTCGATATGATCGTCGCCATGTTGGCATACGCTTTAGTTCTGAGTGTTTTTCCTGGAGACTGGAACTGGTGGATGCTTATTGGTTCTGTTTTATTTGCACATTTACCTGACTTAGATATGGTCCCGTATTTTATCCTCAAACGCTTCTTTGGGGTACAATTCCGCCTTTCCAGTCATCGTGTCATAGGGCATTATCCAATCATTGTTATCCCTCTAGTGGTTGTTTGCGTGATTGGTTTGGCAGATAATAATGAGATGGCTTGGCTTACCCTTGCCATGATAGGCATTGTTGGTCACTTTATCCACGATAGCACTGAGCCTCAGGGTCTTCATTGGTTTTCGCCAATTTCTTGGGACCGGATCACTCTTATGCGTGGCTGGCCAGACAAAGTCTCTCGATATCGATGGATACGCATCCACTTTAGCAAAGGCGCAGCATTCAATAAAAGCGCATTGGATGAATTTGCACAACGGGTAGATCCCTTGATGCGTGGTCAAATCCTTGTATGGGGTTTGTCGGCAGTGCTCTTGTTGGCACTCTATCTAATATAGAAACGAGATATGTAAAAATACTATATATCTCGTTTTATTTTTTTAATCAGGTATACTAGCCTCATGAATATTATTAAGCGACGTGGAGTAAGTCCTGTCCACCATGACACAATACGGCTGGCTGAGATCGCCTCTAATTATCATAAAAATAAAATTCTTGATATCGGTACCGGGACTGGATATATAGCAATACACCTTGCCAAAGATGGGGCAGAAGTTCATGCAACAGATATTAATCAGGACGCTATCTCTTCTGCAAAAGAAAATGCTAAGAATAACAATGTTTCAATAAAAGTTTTCCATTCAAATCTATTTGAAAATATATCAGAGCGGTACGAACTTATTGTATTCAATCCTCCAATCGGTGGCGTTGAACCAAAGTGGCAAACAAGTATTAAAGCTCTGATTCGAAAAAGTATATTTAAAAATATAGTATCAAAAATTATATCTCGTCTTACACAGCGAAAGAGGCTTCCGTTTGTTAAAAAATTTATTTACGAATCAAAGAAACATTTGGTTCCGGGCGGGGTTCTTCTTCTACATCTTCAATCCATCGACGTACCATTTTTATCCGAGTATAAACCAACAGTGATAGAAAAAGTTTTCAAACACTCATCAATCGTTGAGATCAAATAATTATTCTAGAAAAGTTTTTTCAACAGAGATACAATCGTAGTTTTTTATAATACGTTCAAATTTTTCTAGACTATTTTTTACTCCAAGGTATTTCATATAACGTTTAAAGAATGGACCCTTTGTGATGCGTGGAGTTTTGTCATCTAATTCGTGCGGGTGGAAATATATCATCGGAAGCTTTTTTTGTTTTAACGTACGTTCTAGAAAAAAACGAAAAATAAAATATGGTAAAAAACGAAAATAAATACCTCCGGCAAAGGGTATTCTTATATCCCCAAATTCTGCAACGGTTATGGGGATCTCTTTTACTCCCGGGATGATCTCATATTGAGCAGTCGGGGCTTTTGAAACGCCGTACTCTCCGAGGTTAATAGGGAAGATGCTTGAATCATATTTTATTCCAAGTTCTTTGAGTATAGGCAAAATCCAATCAGTTTCTTTATTGAGGGAAAAATGAGGAGCGCGGTATCCTAATGGTTTTTTACCAGTAATTTTTTCTATATGTTGTATTTGTGATATACAATCACTTTTAAATTCTTCACGAGGATAATCTTTTAATTTTTTATGTTTTGGCCCATGAATACCTATCTCGTGTCCTTTGTTTGAGATATCTTGAATGATTTGGGGATATTTTTCTATAACTTCGAGAGTTGTAAAAAAAGTTCCGTGCCCGCCATATTTTTCTAAAAGCTCAAGGATATTTTTCATTGACCCTGGAAAGGTGTCGACCCGATACATATCAGAGGTGATATATGGTTTAAGCCACTCGCCTTCATTCCAAAGCTCGACATCGAAAGTCAAAACCAATTTTTTGTTAGCTTCTGACATAAAATTTTTGAGCAAGAAACCTAAATATTCCAAGTACAAAAGTGTTTAATGCTGTTGCAATAGGGTAGGCGATTAGTAAAATATCAATCCAAAAAGCAAATAGTAGATTGTTTGCAACCCATGACAGACCTAAGACTATTAAAAATCTAATCAGCATCTTTTTGTTGTGTGTAGTTTTAAAAACAAATTTGTTGAAACTTATATAGATTCCGACATATGCCAATGTAAGAGCTATTAAATATGAAATTTTTTCTCCAAGACCCAGATAATTTGTAAGGATAAAAATCAAACCCACAATAAATATGTAACTGACAATAGTTACTATTCCATACCTAAAAATCTCAAAAAATGTTTTTTTGTTTATAATTTTTTTAGCGTATGTTTTTATTTTTTCCATATATTACTGTCCATGGTAGTGGTTGTTTAACATTCACAACTTCAAAATAGTCAGAAACTAATTTCCTTAAACTCCTTGATGACCAGTGGTTTATATGCCCAGGGGTGTTGCCAAAGCTTGTTAAGTATTTACCACGAAGACAATTTAACATCCTCCATATTGGCTCGTTTGGAGTGCTTATGATTACGTTCTTTGAAACTCTGGCGAGCTCTGATAAAGCTTTTCTAGGATCTTCCAAGTGCTCTAACACTTCGAGACATACGACAGTATCAAAAGATTTATCTTCATAAGGTAATTCATAAATAGAAGCGACCTTACAGTTAACACTTGGATTTTTTTCTTTAGCAAGTCTTACGAGTTCTGGGTCGATATCACACGCGCTAAATGAAGTATTTTCTTTGAAAAATTTTTGAAGATCAACCAATGAATAACCCGCACCACAGCCAACCTCTAAAACACTTTCTGAATCTTTCGGTGAGACACTTTTTATTTTCTTAAAAAAATTACTAACTAGAAAATTACCGATTGATCCGGTTTTTGTATATTTGTCTGTGAATTGAGTTATGCTTCTATCTTCCATATGTATTTTTTTTAATTAAATAAAGTTGTTCCTCTGTGGTTATCTGGAGGCGACTTGTAATCTGAAGTAATATTCCCACAGAGTAGAGTATCACTCCGACTATAGAGGAAGCTATCGCTGTAACACCAACCCATTTAAAGGGTGTAACTCCTCCTGTTGATTGATCCCAAAAAAATATAAATACTCCAGAAAGTAATGTGATTAAAAAAGAAACAATCCCTAGTGTGCCAAAAAGTTTCATAGGAGAATAAATAAGAATTGATTTCAAAATTATTTTAAGAGATTTTACTATGTAGGCAAATACACTCTTAACCATCTTAGATTTCCTTTCTTTAAAATAAGTGGTACTTATCGGAACTTCTTTTATGGCAATTTTTTTAAATCCTAGATTTAAAAATACTTCCTGCGTATAAGTAAAATCAGAAAATGTATGAAGTCTTAAAATCGCATCTTTGGTATACGCTCTAAAACCACAAGTAACATCATGGTATTTGTGCTTAAGTACAGAACTTATGTACTGTGCGCCTAACTTATTACCTAAATATTTTAGACGACTGATATTTGTTGTTGTTGCGCCGTTTATAAAACGTGAGCCTGTAACCATATCAGTACTACCATCTATAATTGGTTGTAATATTTTCTTAATGTCTTTTGGGTCGAACTGTCCGTCGCCGTCGAGAGTTACTAAAATATCAAATCCTTTTTCAAGAAAATATTTTGTTATCTGCGAGAAGACGTGACCTAATCCAAAACTCTTTTTAATTCGTAGCGATGTAACATCGTTTTCTTTTAGAAGTGTTTGCGTCCCATCATTTGACGCATCATCAAAAACCACGATTGTCGGGTCGAATTTCTTCGTTTCGTTTATTACACCCTGAACAACCCCCATAATAGAGTCTTGTTCGTTATGAGATGGTATTGCTACTAGTATTTTCATTTTTTTTACTGAATCGATCATAACAATGTGTAATTCCAATTACTGCAACTATAATCACAAAAGGCATAATTGGCAATGTATAGCGAGGGAAGGGAAATAGCACGGTATGTACTCCCCAGGTGTACGTGATAATTAGAAGTGAATATATAACCAACCTATTTCGTCTGCATATCATGGCAGTTACTCCCGCCACGATCACAATCGCAAAGAATATAATTTTGTAAGCATGAACAGCCACGCCAGCCGCTGGGTATTTTTCTTTTAAAATATCTAGATGATATCCACCAGCACCAGGGTCCCAGAAAAGATATAGATTTTTTACCTTTGCTTTTAATATTGATGGCTTTTCTACATCCGGGAGATATGCGAATGTTTTATTTGCTTTGCTAAATACATTTCCCAAGTTTGATGCAACAGGGATTATTCTATCGTAATGTTTATGAATGTATATTTCCCATGGGAGCAATGTCGCAATCGATATGACAAGCACCATAAGATATTTTTTCCATGGTATTTCTTGAATGTCGAATATTTTTGGTAATTTTGAGATTATAAATAATCCAATCAATATCCAAGGGAAGAGTAGTAGTGCTACTGGCCTGGTGAGCATGACACATCCGAGGATTACACCGGTGGCAATAACAATCCAATATTTAGATTCTTTACGTATCGAGAAAAAGAGAAAGAAAAATAACATCAATAAAAATGTGTACAGCACTTCAGAGCTAATAAGTTGTGAATATAAAATAAGGTACGGCCAAAAAAGTATGAAAAGTGCTCCTAGTGCAGAAGGAAGAAGTTTTATGTTTGCGTATTTTCTTAGAGTAACAAAGAGCAGAATAGAAGTAAGTCCGACGAGAAGATATTGTATTAAGTATATAGATACGTGCGATCCAATTTTAGTTAGAGCATAAATAATTGTTACAAAAAGGGGATAGAATGGCGGATAGATTAAAAGTGTCTGGTTTGGAATAGAAGGGTATGTGTGATTATTTAAAATACTTATTGCAATTGTTTGGTAGTCTTCTGAGTCAGAAACAACTGGTAGTGTTGGAAAATTTTTTACAAAAATTACACTAAGTAATAGTGTAATAATACTTAGTGCTGTAATAACCAAGACATTTTTTTTATGTGGAGTCATATTATTTCATTTTTTGTACTGATATATAAGAAACGAGAAAGCTGATTATTCGGCTTGCGATTCTAGAAATAATCACTCCCCAAATACCCATTGTTATGCCAAGTACAATAAGCAAAACTATTTTAATAATGTTTGAACTTATATTTACAAAGTAAAGTTTCTTCACTTCGTTTTTTGCTTTAAGTACTGTTCCTGTTATGCCACCATCGAATAAAAGTATTAGTGCAAAAATTTGTGAGTAGGATACCACTTCGATGTAAGAAGGGAAAAATATTTTATAAACAAATGGAGCGATGACAATGTATATAATTACAAGTGGAATCGTTACTAAAAAAAGTCTTCTGGCTAAAAACAATCCTTTTGATTGGGCAATCTCTTTTGGAAGACTAGAAAAAATCGGCATTGATAGGGTGGAAGCATATTTCACAACACTCCGTAGCTGTTCGGGTATGATCGTCGCAAATATATATCGCGCAACCTCAACTGGTCCTTCTATTTGGAAAATTATTACCTTATCGAGTTGAGTTGCTCCGATATCTAAAATATTCATGAGACTCATGTGGTGTTCAAGTTTTCCACCTTCAGGGTCAATATCTTTGTTTGGTTTGAATTTATTTCGAATAATAATCGTTAAGATTAGAGTGACGAGCAGGTTAGAAATATAATAAGCGCAAATAAGAGCTATAACAGAAGGGCTCCACAAGAGCGTACCGATTATTGCAAGAGAGGTTACAACAGAATATGCAACATTACTTTTCATCAACGCTTTAAAATATTCTTTTCCGTTTAAATATGAACGGAATAAAAGAAGAGCCTGAACACAAGGGAATAAAATACTTCCGAGTGCTATAGAAAAACCAAGCACCATATTGCCTTGCCAGAAATACCAAAGACTTGTACTAAGACCGATGATGATTGCAGGTGACGACCATAAAAGAGATCGTTTAATAGACGAAGTATACAAGTGATCATACCCACGAGCGCTACTTCTAACAATCGCGGTTGAAAGACCAGTTAAAGAAAAAGCCCCAATAAAACTTACAGTAGAAACTAAATATCGATATGTTCCATACATATCTTTACTAATAAAATGCGCTACAGTAATAGCTACAACAAAAGACAATAAATTACCGATAACTTGACTACTAAGGAGGTAAGACGCTCGGCCTATAATTTTCTTTGTATCAACTTGGAAGAAGGAGTTAACCTTCGCTGTGAGGCTGCTAAACTTTCTCATGGATTTTTTATATGCTATGATTCTAGCATGAATTCTGGCAAAAATCTCGATCCTGACTATGTAAAATCATATTACGATGGCTTTCTATCGACTTACGAAAATGAATATGCTTATTATCGATGGCAAGCTGGAGCAGTTGAAAAATTACACTTTCTCCAAACAAAAAGAGCGCTTATGCCTTTCTTGAGTAAATTAAAAGGATCAGTTTTGGAAGTCGGTGGAGGTGATGCTATTTGGACGATGGAATATATTTCTAATATTGAAAAGCTAACATTTCTTGATATTTCAGAAGAAATGATTAGTAGAGCAGGGAAAAGACTTTCTAATTTTTCACAAAAGATAACATATGTAAACAATGATTTTCTTCAGAGTGATTTCCCAGAGGGTTCTTTTGACCACGTCGTTTCAATTCGTAATCTAGAATATTTTACAGATAAAAAGCTCTTTATCGGAAAAGTTCACAAACTTCTTAAAGAGGGCGGTAGTTTTGTTTTAGTAACAAAAAGTCCAAAATATAATCTAAAAGATAATGCCAAAGACAAAACACTCCATACTGGTCAGATTGGTATTGCTGATCTGATCTCACTTATAGAAAAAGAAGGATTAAAAGTTGTAAAAGTTTATCCTGCAATTTTCGGTAAGTTCTTTAGGTTTTCTTTTATGCGTTTTGTTTCAAATGTATTACAAGGAATAATTTTAAAGTTACCATGGAACAGAATGTTTGTTCGTCTACTATCATACCTTTCCGAAAGTTTTGTAGTTTATGTTAAAAAATAGCATCCAATTTTTTGGCTTACCTGGTTCTGGTAAAACATTTACCTTAAATTCTCTTTTGAAGATGTACCCAGAATCCTATAAATCAGTTCCAAACTTTTCAAAAAGAGAAAGATTCAAACTCTGTATTTTATTTGTCCTACGTTTCCCAAGAGTTGGGATAAGGTTTTTTTTGTTATTACTTAATAACAATACAAAACTTTGGAGTTATATTGCTCATCTAGTCTCGAATTCTTTTGCGGCTCATATGTACGTTCTTCTACAGAAAGAAGACGGAAAAACCTTTTTAATAGACGAAGGAATATTTCAGAGAATACTCTCAGTCTCGCCAGCTAGGTTTAAAGAGACAGAGGCTAAGAAAATAATCAGACTACTTTATTCTGTGCCGTCAAAAGTGATTATTACAAAAGGTGGAGACTTCGGGCGTTTTACTTTAGAACCAGACAGAATGATGAGTCACAGAAACAAGCTGGGGAATGAGTACTATAAAAAATGGTCTGAAAATCTAGTCTACAATTTTCAAACAATTTCAAATTTAATATCTAAAGACGTAACTACATATGAAGGAAAGACTGCAGAAGAGTTGCATACAAAAATCCAGTCCTAATATAAATATTCTTTTGCAAGACTGACGATGCTCTCTTGATCGTTTAGTTTATTTGAAGATTCTTCTCGCCAAGCAATTTGTCGTAGGTGAAGCCATGAGCCGTCGATTATCTCAAACGTTTGGCTTGAATCTTCACCTTTAATAAAATCTTTCCTTGTACTTAAGTTAATAAGTTTTGTTTTAGCTTCACAGATATTTTCTCTACCAATCTTTCTATATATAGAATAATAGTTAGATCCACCAGTATCTAGGAAAATAGACCCATCACGTCCTGAGTGGTGAGGAAAAAAGTTAAAAGAAAAGCCCTTAACTTTTTCAAATGTAAAAAAAGAAAATCCAGGCCACATATACCAATATGGTTCTTTACGAGTCCGAACTGCTCCGTAAAAACCTAGGTTTAAATTTTGAACAATAGAAACATCTTTGAGAGGGAAGATATCATGATCTAAAAAACCAAAATACGTTGGTTTGTATTTTTCTATAATATTTCGCTGGCACCAGTTAAGAGCAACTCCGTGAGACCCGCTTGCTCGAATATTTGTTAATGGATTTATGGGAAGCTTTGTATAAGAGATGTTATTTTCTTTGCAGAAGCTTTGGATGGCAACAGAGACTTCTTTTTTGGTTCCATTGTCCGCTACGACATAGTCAAAAGGATCTTTTAAAAACTTTTTTAAGTAGCCATATTGAACCTTTAGTATTTCTAAGTTGTTGAAGGCGATAACAATCACAATAAAATTGCTTTTATCAAACACAATATTTTCATATGGTGATTTTACAAACCTGTGGAGAAGGAGGGTTTTATAGATTAGATTGTTTAATTTTTTGATCATAATTACCTCATATATAGTGCACTAATTTGCTATTAAAAGCCATATCTTTGGGCTTTATTTATTTACCTGTGGAAAAGCTTGACTTCTTTTTCGGTCTGTATATAATAGGGCCTACGTTGCTTTATAGCTGAAGCAATATCGAAAAAATAATATAAGAGCCTTGGGTTTTAAAACTCCCAATCTCATATATTTCCAGCGCTCGGACAAAATAATCTCAAACCAGATTGCTTTGCTCCTCGTTTGCAAATATGACACTTGTATAAATAGTTTAGCTCTGTGCCTTTTGGCCGGAGTCGCAAGTCATATCTGCTTTTTCGGCGGATTTTCTTTTTTAGAAGGTTCAAATATTGGCAGCTTAAAAAGACGAATGTTACTTTGACAACTAAATAGTTATGCATATAACAACCTAAGAACCTTCTCAAGTTTTGAGATGGTTCATTTAAGTCTATTATTTACTTTAATCCAAAGTAAATATATAGAGTCCAAAAAAAATGATAACGATAACAAAAAGATAATAGAGTTAAGAAACCAGTAACAAAATATAGTATTCTGTATTTTGTTTCGTTCTAGCTTACTTAAAAGTAAGTTTTAAAATAGAGTTTGATCCTAGCTCAGGATGAACGCTGGCGGTGTGGATAAGGCATGCAAGTCGAACGAACCTATTAGTTTTGAAACTGAGATTATATCAATGTCGAGAAATTATTTTGGTTAGTGGCGAACGGGGTAGTAACGCGTGGGAACTTACCTAGAAGTCTGGAATAACTAGTCGAAAGATTAGCTAATACCGGATAGACCCTCCGGGGTAAAGATTTATTGCTTCTAGAAAGGCCTGCGTAGTATCAGCTAGTTGGTAAGGTAATGGCTTACCAAGGCTATGACGCTTAGGGGAGCTGAGAGGCTGACCCCCACCATTGGAACTGCGACACGGTCCAAACTCCTACGGGAGGCTGCAGTCGAGAATCTTCCGCAATGCACGAAAGTGTGACGGAGCGACACCGC
>JACCDG010919243.1_pt1 | contig 32116 bp, 29 predicted proteins | sample 7442471 | NCBI WGS metagenome assembly JACCDG01 (sample SAMN15323444, study PRJNA562643) | freshwater metagenome | isolation source: river surface water | place: USA:Blue River Watershed | collected 2017-08-17 | reverse complement strand
GGATCCACCTTTTCTAAGTGGGTCTAAGGCATCTCGAAGCTGTCTGAAAGACCGCATAAAGTCAGATCCGAATTTAGATATCTTGCCCCCAACACCTTCAACAAGTGGTAGGTATTTTCTAAATAGCGAAACTGACAGGTCAAGAATCTTCTTTGTCCCATCAGTGAGGAATTTTAGAAATGGCCCCTCACCAAATGCGCGTAACTCTGGTGCAACTTTCAGAAATGTTTGATCAAACAATTGCTTGATCGTGAATAATGCTTTGCGTACTGGCTCAAGGAATTGCAAACCAAAGTCTGCAAACATTTGCCTGATCTCAGTAAATGAGCGCTTAAATTCACCCATTAGAGTTGTGCTAACGGTGCCGGCCTGTCCAAAGACTCCAGCATCCTTCGCAAGCTGACCGCTAGTGATAGCTCCGAATACGTCTTCGGCTGTTGACTTTCCTTTTCCGAGCTTCTTGAATGCCTTCTCAAACTCAGGGCCCATTGCCTTGGCCGCGGCCGTTACTTGCGACGTAACCTTGCCCTCTTTTTGCAAAAGACCAACAAACTCACCAGCTGCGGCAATATTCTTGGCTGGGTCGCCACCAGCGTACGCAAAGTCAGCTAGTGCCTTTAACACCTGAAGGCTTCGGCCAGTGAACTCTGAATTTCTAGAAACTGAAGCAAACGCTTGGCTAAGCGCCTCCATTCCAAATGAGGCCATTGCTGTATCTGTAGTAAGGCTTCGCATCATAGCCATAGACTGATTAAGTCCAGAGCCGAGGGCAGGGAACGACTTCATTCTAAATGCGTACAGGGAGGCGTTATACTCCTGTTGGGCCGCAGCCAAGGTAGCCAACCCAACGCCGACTGCAGCTATTACGGCAGATAAACCACCCATTGCAGCGTGGTAAGACTTAACCAAAACTTTGCCGATATTGAACGCTGCATTGACGCTGATAAGCGATAAAGCGACAGCTGCAAATTCTATCCCGAGTCCAATAACCGCAAACATCAAAGGCCTGGCGAGCCTTGTCATCAAACCCATTCCAGCATGAGTTTTGGTCATCTGTTTATTGAATCTATTAAATTGATTCTGAAGATTATTCATTGACTGGTTTTGCGCAGTCATTGATCCAGTTAGGCGTTGGGTACGAGAGTTAAGGCGATCAACAGATTTTTCTAGTGCCTTCAGCTCGGCCGCAGTCTTAGCTATCGCCCCAGTCTTGGCGTCAACGTCAATAGTTATTGTTACGCGCTCGGCCATGACGTATTAACCCCTAGAGTTAGGTTCGGCTCCCTATTTAGCGATTTTTGGCAGCGTCTTCCTGTGCATCTGCTTCAATAACTTTAGCACAGGCATAGCGAATTAGCCATTCATCTTCTGTGCAGTTAAGTAATTGAATTGGGTCAGTCCCAAAGGCTTTACCTAGCCTAGCGGCTGTCTGGATCCGAGGATCCTCGGTCAGCTCATCTAGGACTGCTTCGTAGGGTTTTCCTTGACTGTTTCAATCGTATCGCCATAGCCCGCCGCATCAAGAATTGCCAAAGCAGCGGCTTCTACGTGCGGATCAATGCCGAAAAACAGCTGTACGGCATCTGGCAGGGCGCGTGATGCGCCAGTCATTTGCAATACTGAAGGGGATGCAAAGCCAAGAGAAACACCATCCTCTAGGGCTTCTTCGTCATTAACGAATATGCCAACAGTTGTGTGGCCAATTACTTGACATGCAAATTTTGTTGCATCAAGTCCACCCTTGGTTTCTGAGCCAGCATTTTTCTGCCACGCCTTGAGTTGCTGTTGGGTGATATTCGGGCTAATTAGAAGTTTTACACCCGGACGTTCTGGCACCTCAATGAAGACTTCGTCTCGTTCAACTTTTTTTGAGACAATCGCCTTGAGCTTGTCAAGGACGTTATCGCTGTCTTCAAGGTTGTTATTTACTGCATAGAATGAATCGCTCATAGGCCGAACCCTAGCATGAAAAAAGGGAGCCACGGTGGTAGCTCCCAATTTTCTATAGGTATTTAGTTATTAGGCAGCTGTAGTGCCTCTGACGGCTGTTCCACCAGAAACGGCAAACGTCAGAGTAAATGTCGCTGGAGCACCAGAAGATGAGTCTCCATCTGGCTCAGTTAGCCCGACGAGTAGGCAACTAGCGTACATTCTCTGTGACTGCTTCACGGCGAGACCACAGTCCATGTCGTAAATATCAACCTGGTAGTACGTCTTTCCTACGCCAGCACGCCAGCTATTCAAAGCGTCAACGTCTTCACGTGAGTAGTGAGCAGTAAGCGTTATGTCGCCAGTCTCTGCTGGAGCACAAAGAACCTTTGGATGGGTCTCGCCGCCAACGTAAATCTTCTCAACTGAGGCTGTTACTTCACCACCAGAAACCTGCGCAAAGTACTCAGCTCTTGTATAACCAGCGACATCTCCACCAATTGGTTTGATCTTGGCGAGTACTTGACGCTGCGCTACAAAATTAGTTGCCATTTCTATTTCTCCCTATTATACGAGAGTTGCCGTTAAGGTTGACTTTGTAATTTCAAGTTCAATGACTTCGCCAATGCTTGAAACTCGAGCGCCAATCTTTGCCTTGATTGTGCCCTCTGCCAATTGCGTCAGCGGGTTGATTGACTCGTTGACAATAATTGAGTAGCCATTGTCAATTGGCGTTCCATCTGCACCGATCAGTTCGTATAGGCCACCAGCAACACGGATTCTCTCCATGATTCCAGTCAGCGCCGCACCGATCTCGGCAAAGATTGCACCACGTCCGTCAATAGGGCGGAAGAGGAAATCTTCAAGTGCTGTTTCTGCCTGACTTACGATCAAATTCAACGTTTCTCTTGAATTGAGGAACTTGTAGTTGATGCTGTCGGTAGAGATTGAGCGAGCTCCATAAACACGAAGCGATCCGTTGACGACACGGAGCGGGTTGATATAGCCAGCTGCAAGTGTTTCAACATTTGTCTTTGAAATTGGATTTTCAATTCCAACTACGTATTTTGCCTTTGCCTGCTCGCCGGCATATGGATACCATGCGCCATACGTGTTTTGAACAGCTGCACGCTTTGCAGCAACAAAAGCTTCGCATGGGATTGTTTCTGTTAGCGATCCAGTAGCAGGGATCTTGACCCAAGGGTAGAAGAACGCTGCATACTCTTCGCCGCCACCCTCACCAACGTATGTAGCTGCAGTTGTAACGGCAGCTGATACGGTGTCTGACTCACCGAAGCCCATCAAAGCAATGCGATTGTTTGTGGATGCGTGATCAATTAGGGCATTGTAGGTTGAAGCATCAATAAATCCAGGAGCAGCAACACAACCTGGGCCGTAGTCTGGCAGGAATGCTGTAAGTGCCGATTGAACGTTGTCACCATCAATAGTGGTACCATCGCTGCCATTTGTAAACAATGTTGCGCCAACAACGGCTGGTAGAGCTGTTGAGCTTCCATTTGTTGCGGTTACGTAGAGAGCTGCGGTAGTGCTGTTATTTATTTCCTCAACTATTGCTGTGCGTGTTGCGTGGAAGGCTGTTCTAAATACAACAACATTGTCTAGAAGAATCTGGACCCGACGTAGGTCGCCAGATGCCAAGACCTGCCCCTTAAGTTTACTCTCGGCCCAGTCGCCAGCACCAGATGCGGTAAGAGTGATTGAAGTTCCTGGCGTTGCTTCGGCATCAAGAAGTGCCAAGGTTGCTTTTGTTGCACCGTCAGCTACTGCTCTTGAGATGTAGCAACGTGCGCCACCCTCTTCAAAGAAGGTCTTTACTGACTGATGTAAATATCCAGAAGCGATGAATCCACCATAGATTGCTTCATAATCAGCGAAACTTGAGATCAGATGCGCTGTTCCGTTGGGTCCACGTTCAGCAACACCAACAAAGAAAGCTGTAGCTGTTGGTGTTGTATTTGCGGTTGTTGGCCCAACTCTTACCGCTGTACTAATGACTACGCCTGGCATCTCTATCCTCCGGTTCCTTTTTTAAGGAATAGGCACACTTTAAACCTAATTGATTATAGTGACTCTTCTGGTTGCTCTGGCGCAACTTCCTCCGCAGGAGGCTGCTCGCCAGATGTCGTTTCTGTCGGTTCTACTTCATCAGCAGGAGTAGATTCTTCCACTGGGGCTGGCGCTGATTTCTTTTTCCTTGAGGAAGACTCAGATACTGGTTGTGCCTCAATGACATTTAGAACTAGGAGATGGCCATGCTCAATTGCTTCTCTCATTTTTATACTACGAGAATCAATTAGGGCGCATTCATCTGGTCTGAGGTACTTTCCATCATCTGTAACAAGAATTGTACGAGTATGAATGTTTACAACCTGCGTCATGCCTGCATATTGCGTGTCAGTAACGATCTCTGATACCGATGCTGGAATTAGTGTGCTCATCTGCTACCCCTGAAGCTGGCCAATAGTCATAACCTCTGCCTCAACATTGCTTAGCGTCGCAATATTTTCTCGAGCTATGACTTCTTCCAAACGTAAATCATACGCTATATAGGCGCCGGCTAGGACACGGTCGCCTTTTAGTAAAGTTAAATCTGAATATTCCTCTGACATTGATGCCTCGTCAATATATGCATCTCTTAGATTTTCATCCAACTCTAGGCATGGCTTGTCCATTAAGGCTGAGCGAACAACAGTTGTCAAGCGATCCCTCATTAGAGTTACATCTTCCGAGCCCTCTGTGCGCACCCATACGTATGTACGCATTCCGTACGTGACGTGGTAGAGGGGGTTATTACTGTCGTAGCCAAGCCTGTTAAAGGATTTGCCTGATATGGCAACGGTAATTATTGATGGCCAGCGATCTAGGGCCAGAGGCTCATAGGTCAAGTATTCCTCTGGATCTGGCAACTTATAATCATCTAGATTCCACCCATTCCTGTATGCAATTAGCCTTTTTGGAATGTCAATCTTCAAATAATCATTTACATATTGCTTAGCAAAATGCGCACCAAACATTAATTCAGCCATTACAGCACCTCGCCGTGCGCAACCCAAGCGGCCATGTCTTCTGACGCTTTAATCGCAAATCCTGCTGGCTCAAATACTATTTTGCGCTTGGGCATCTTCGTTGTTCCATATTGATGGAATTTTGCGTAGTCAACGTCCGTGCCAAATGTTGCCGATGTTGAGCGAACGCTGTTTTCCGGACCACGAAGATCAATCAAGCTTTTAAATAGTCGTCCAGTTCTGACCATAGGCGGTGCGCCTGGGAAGTTGATAGCTTTCCAAGCTCCGTAAGTGGGGCTCAATGGAGCCCATCCACCAACTGGCAGTCCACCCGATCCAAAGTTTTCAGCATTTGCCGCTTGCAACATTAGCCTAGTTTTTTCAAAAATAGGCATGAAATTTTTAGATCGCAACTCCATTCCAGCAAGCTTTTTGTAAGCCTCCTTGGCATTCATGCGCGCTGACATTGTAAAACTCATTATGCAATCCTGCGACGCTTGTACTTCTTCACAGCCATAAGCTCTTTTTCAAGAAAACCAGTTTCCAAGGGGGCAACGTTGCGTGGATTGAGATCTTTAACACCGACTACATCGTCATGCATATTCTGCATTTCTCGAGTAGCCGCCCTAAGAATCATGAGTTTAAAAACTTTAATTTCAGGTCCATCAAGGCCAGCGCTGTATTGAACAGTGACAAGATCGTTTGGGAATCCCCTGTATAGGTCAATGCCGTAGCGTTTAACTATGTAGTCACGCTCCGCAACTTGAGCTACTGGATCATTTTCTGGTTGTGTCAGCGTGACCGACGCAACCGAGACTACTGGCGTGTTGCGTAGGTATACAGACGCCGGTGGCTGAATATACGGAAGAGTATTACCAGTTGTATCAAGGCTATAGTCATAGAAAAATGACGTTGCTGGTACACCTTGAAACTCATTTGTAATTAAGTGAGTTTCGGTAAACGTGGATACCTCAATTGGTCTATTCAGGAATGTCTCAAGCTCGCTTTGAAGGCCTTCCAGTACCATTTCAGCCGCATCTTCCTGCCGGTTGGTAAGGCTGATATCCATGTAAGTTTTAAGTTCAGCAATGCTAACCAGCATCATCTACCCCCGATTAGCCACGACCAGTAAGTAGGTCTCTTCCCTCTCGAGCCAAGGCGCGGCCCTGACCCTGTTGGGTGCGCACGCGCTGGCCTCTGCCATACTGGACGCGGTCAGCAATTCTTCTCAACGTATATGCGACAGCACGACGCCACCATGAAGGCTTTTGCTCACCATCAAGTTCTTCGTCTTCAACATCACCAGGCTGAATCATTAGTCCTCCACTAAAGAAACAAGCCTAGATTACCACTTTTAAGTGTATAGCCAGTTACCGATCTTTATTTGGCGGTCGTTCAATGGTTGGCACTTCATCATCAATGAGAGATCCAGCTGGTGCTTCAACTGGCACCCACGCCTTAGAATACTTGTGCTCCTTGATCTTTCGCGTCTTTAGGACAGATCCATCCATCATCAACGTGATCTCGGCATAGCTCATATTCAACATTTCCTTGAGCTGCTCTTCGGAGTACTTGCGTGAATGAAACAGTTCTCGCACAATGTTTGACATATAATGAGCAATTAACTGACCGCGGCCTCGGTTGAGGCGGATGTGCATGAGCATTGCATCTATTGTGTCAACATCTTCAAAAATAACTGGAACGAGATTTTTATCACGTTTCAGGATGCGTTTATCGCTCTGTGCGCAAACCCAGCGATGAAAACCGTCAATGATCTCCATTGAGTCTTTTTTTACGATTATTGGCGCATACCATCCGTAATCAATAATTGAATCCGCAAGCACCTGCAGATCAACCTTTAGGCAGTGGGTTGCTCGCCACGGAGCAGGGCGCAAAGAGTCCCATTTGACATATTCAATCTTCATCGTGAGTCGTCCTGATAATCAAGAGCGTCAAGCTCTGCCATTTCTTGGGATAGCTGTAATTCAAGGTTGTAGGCCTTAGTGCCAGGGCCAATCGGGTTTACAGAAGTTATATTAAATTCGTTCATTAAAATATTGCGTATCAACCAATGTATTGGGTAAGAGCGTGGATCTTTGCGGTGCTTCTTACGGAATTCAGAGGCAAACGCCATAGCCCTATTGCGAAGCCCATACGTCAGAATATTTTCCTCAATGCACTGGCGCACACCCGACCATTCTTCCTTGGCATAGGTCATGATGACTTTTTCTATATCAAAATCTGGCCACCAGCGCCTCTGCGCATCTATTTGTGGAAAGCACTCAGCTAGTCGGTCGTAGAACTCTGGCTCTGTTGCCACAACGTCACCGATTCGCCTAATTGCGACAGCATGGAGTGGAATACCAACACGAGTATTACTTCCCGTAAGACTGGCAAGGTCGTAATACTTGCAATAAGTTGCTTTGTGCTCCTCCGTAATAAATTTGAGCACATCGTCAGTAGTCCAATCATAAATAACTTTTGCAAAACGCAAAGGTATATTGGCTTTCATTTTATATGGTATGACGATGTAATTTTCGTGAAGCTTTTGAACGCAAGACCTGTAGCGAATCATTGACTCATTTGCTCGCACGCCAGTTATGAACGCAACTCGCCCCTTTTTCCCTTGCATAGTGTAGTAGTCAATTGACTGAGGAATTTTTTTGTTCGGATCAAGGCCGAAGTGCTCTGCCCTGATCGCCCAGTCAGGAATATCTCGTACAAGGCGCTTTTGCTTCCGGCGTTTTTCTGACCAGAGCAAACAGTACTCACGGCGCCCAAGAACCCAAATCTCTTGGCCCTGTGGCAGACAGTACCATTCCATATCAACCCAGTCGTAGTTGCGGACTTCATTAATGAAGTCAATAACCACTGGACTGACCATTTCCTCATCTCGGAAAATAACTTTAACTGGACCAAGCCCACGTTCTTCGTGGATCTCTTTTGCCAAGTAGAGAATTGCTGTGCTGTCTTTGCCTCCAGAGAACTGTACGCAAACCGTGTCAAATGTGTCGTAGACGTGGCGCATCCTCTCTCGAGCGGCATCTACGCACGACATGTCTAAGAACTTGCGCTGGCGAGTCATTGCTAAACCTCTGTATGTGCGTCAATAAACATCATCAATCGCTGAGCAGTTGTATCGCCCTCATAGACAGATGAATTCTTTAGGTAGCGAATGAAGTCGTACCAACGACGTTGCTGATCTGCATCATCAAATATAAGGGTGTATTGAACGACCGCCTTTGCGCCGACAGATCCGCCAGACACGCCGGCACCACGAGTTGCCATATCAGACTGCGAGGCCGTCCTGACTGGCAGTGGCTCATCGTTGGAAGATTCCTCGCCTGACTCAACTGGCACGAAAGGATTTACGATCTGTGGCGGTATATACCCTTCAGAGAGTATGTCGCTTGCGCTTAACCGCTTTACCTGCTCCGCCATTGCGGCCATCTCAAAGTCATCCCACCCCAGATCATCCATAAGCTCTGGATAGACATCGGTGATATCTGCGAGCATTGAGTTGAGAAGCTCTGGATCTGTATGACCTAATTCCATTGTGCGGTTGTCAGCAAGTGCAAATGCAATAGCTCGAGCGTCGTCACCTACGAGCTCAACGGCGGCTATTGAGTCCCAGCCAAGGCGTCGGGCCGCCTCAAGCTGGTGGTTCCCAGCTATAACCGTACTTGTTCCGTCATTATTTGACCTGACAACAATTGGCTTTACTTGACCAAACTCCGCATAAGAAGCCATGATTGCTTCAACGTTGCCAACACGTGGGTTATTCGGCAAAGGAATAAGGCTCTCTATGTCAACAGCCATGGATGCCAGGCTTGGGTGGATCTGATTCATGAGCCCACCTGGAACCTTACGTTTGCATTTAGGGTGCGCAACGCATCAATGCTTGTGCGCAGCGATGTAAGAAGTTCGCGTTTTGACTTGACCATTGCCTCTGCGATTTTGTATTCAAAACTTTCCTGAGAAAGTCGGTAGTCGGCCCACGCCTCGCGCTCCTTAATAGAGCCTTTGGCTGCAAGGTACTCCTTGGCCCAATTGGACTTGTAGAGCGCCTCTTTCTTAGCGGCGTCTTCGGCAAGCGACTCGTATGACTCTGTTTCATCTTCAAGAAGACCAAGAAGACGCATCATTTCGTTTTCTACGTCTACCTGGCTGATCGGCATGCTCCTGCCAATGTTCACTTATAAATTCCTTTCATAGCATCCCAATTAATTTTATCTAAGGCTTCCATGGAAGACTTGCCCCACGCAATCCTAGATGTACCAACATGAGCCATGAGCATCTGCTCAAGAACCCACGCATCACATTCATCATTTCCACCTGCGCCAGAAAAAACAATTCCCGTCTTTGCCGATACCGCAGATATGACTTCACCCTTGCTGGCGTTGCCCTTGCCCGTCGCAAACTTCGCACGACATGTTGGGGGTATTTCAACAAAAGGAATATTGTTTTCCCATAGGCGAAGTCTTACTACGCCACCTAGCTCTCCGATGCTGTGCGCATGGCTATTTTTTGAGGAAAACGAGTAACCCTCAATGCCAACACATTCAACTTCCAAAAGGTCGCATATGCGAATAATTTCATTAGAAATAAAATGTAAACGCTCAACATCTTTAAGTTTTGTTGTTATTACAAGTGTTTCTTCATTTACTGACACACCAGTTGAAGTTAGGGATAGGTCTAAACCCATAAACGTCATCTCTCCCAACCCCTTTTAGCTAAACCTAAATCAAATGCCAGTTGCGGATAATTTCCTATCCTTCTATGGCATTGCCGGCAAACGCACATTAGATTAGCTTCGTCCAGTATTGAACCACCCTGAGATCGCCTGACTATTTCGTGTACATCCTGGGACGGATTTCTCCTATATGTAACTAGCTCGTCGTGCTTGGCGAAAACAGGGCATGCCTCACACCAAGGTCGTTCGGCTAAAAGTTTTTCAACTAAAGGCCTGCGGATTCTATATTCCGCTTCTTTTTTCTTTGACCTATGCCTCACAGTATTCAAGCATTTCGGTCTCTGAAATTGAGTCAAATAGCCATTGATTCTCAAGAACAGACCACAGTGCTTTGTCAATCGGGGTTGCCTCAAGGCCAAAGTTGTAGAACAACGACTGGTGCTTACGGATTGCCGAAATAAGCAATTCTGCATCAATCGTTATTGACGAATCACCATTTTCAATAAGCATCGTCACTTCATCAAGTCGCTTAGACACATGGAACCTGAAGCGCTCAATCTTGGTGATCCTATTCTCATAGTCGCGCATTGCCTCAATTAGTAGACGTGCGCCATCTCGTCCAAGATCCGTGTAGCGCTTCTTGTCAGCCTCCATGTCATCGTGCAGGTCTTCAATTTGACCATCAATGTTCTCAACGAGAGCCAGTAGGGCTTTCTGCCAACGCTGATAGTTCTCTGGACTACGCAACGTTGCCCTCTGGGTCATGGATACTTTATTTTTTACGTCTTCTGCAACTAGGCGTGCAAATGCGTCATCATTCATTTTTTCTTCCAATACGTACAAATTGAGTTTTTATATGAACACCAGTCACATAGGATGCTCGGTACTGCCTCCCATTGGCCGCTCGCGCATCGAGCATCTATGTCGTCCTTAACGGTTCGCACCGTTACGGCAACGTCTTCCATTTCTTCGTCGGTTGGGGACATCTGTAGATGCGTTCCGTCCTTCAGGTAAAGAAGATTTAAGCTGGTTACTTTCTTCTGCTTCATTTCGCCCAACAAGTGTGCGTAAACAATCAGCTGAAAGAATTTTGGCTTTGAGTAGCGAGCATTTGGGGTTTTGCCAGTTTTATAGTCAGATATTGAAATTGAATCACCATCATCGGCCCAGCGGTCAATGAAGCCACGCATTTTGACTCCAGATATCTCGCCAATGACTTCATCTTCAATTCCAGCCGGGAATGTCTCTGTAGGGTTTTCTATGGAAAAAAGATTTTCAATACACCACCATGCATTCCAGCGAAATGAATTGAGCGACATTTTTTTTAAGTATGGAGAGACTTTTTCTTTCCAACCGTAGTCATTCCATATGGTTGCACTAAGAGCTTTGACAGTGCCTAACGTCCTATCTTCTGCTGGAACGGAGTAAAAAACTTCAAGAACGTCGTGCACAAAGTTGCCTAGCAATGTTTCTTCTGTCGGAAGTTGCTCAATTTTGTCAATGCGACTTAATTTAAACTGCAATGGACACTGACGAAACGTTCCTATGGATGATGGAGAAAGGTATTCAGGAGCTTGAAGTATTTCGTCACTCATCAACAGTCATTCCGTCAAACTTGAGCTGGACGCAATGAGCAATTAGGGCCTCGAGGTCTTGGGCCGTTGCTGTTGTTTTTGTTGGCTTTGGCTTACCACCAGAAAAGTCAACCCAGAAATCATTAAGCGATTTCTTTTTGTCTGCGTCAAGAGACTTTGAAAGATCAATGAAGTTATTCCAAAGCGTCTCAATTTCTTCTGAAACCTTTGGAATGTCAAGGGCCTCCTCAACTTCCATTGCTTCTTCCGAGCGAGCAAGGTAAAGCCCTATGCCCAATGTCTGTGCGGCTTTTTTGAGTGCGTCAGAAACGGCGCCTTTCATCTCGTCACCGAGATCAACAATGTCTCCAGCACGGGTGCGCTTGATCTTCTGGCCGCCAATACCATCACGGGAGAAAAAAGTATTGTTGTCTCCAGTACCGGCCATCCCCCAGACGCGAAGCGTTACGTGCGCAACGATGAAATCTGGATCAAGCTTGTCTCGTTCGCAGGATTTAATCTCAAAGTCCCACGACGAGACCCCAAGGACCTTGTTAAGGCGAGTAATAACTTCACTTACGGGGATATATGTGAGCTTTGTTCCGCTTTTTGTGAGCGTACGTTCCATCTCTGGCGGAAATGGCTCGCTCAAGGCTTTATGGATTGTTTCAAGTTTTTTCTCAGTCACCAGAGGTTCCCTTTCGTACGATGATGCTTGTCTTTGGCTCATCAACTTCACAGAATTTGTCAGCATTGATGCCAATTGCTGAAAGTTCCTTAATACGCCAATATGATGGCTGAACATAATTCAGCATGGCCATAATCATTTCTTCTGTTGAGAGGGTTACTTCACCGGTATCCATATCAACAGCCGAACGAACAATGCGGTCAGCAACGGCGGCTCCAAGATCTTTATGCTTCCACCCCTTGCGGTTTGAGGCAACTTTCTTTTCTACGCGTGCTCCGTTGTTAAGTGATACCTCTGGGGCATCTTTCATTGCTTTGGACACAACCAAGCAGGCGGAGTCGTAGACCATGCCGATATCGCCTTTGATCGCATGAATCTCAAAAAGAGACGAACAGACTTCCTGAACATCTTCATTTTGGGCCATTTCTGTCTGTATTGCGTTATCCAAGTTCATTATTGCAATCCTTGCTTGCTGGATTGCGTCGGATAGGCTAAGTGTCATTAATTGTCCTTAGTAGTGGGCTACGTCAGACGAGGATAGCAAGCGGGCGACGCTGTGGCAAGCCCAAACCAGCTAAATGTGTAAATGCCCCTACAGCCGAGTCAACCTGGTCGTCGTGATTGCAGGCTTCTGGAAATGACGAAAACTCGTCAAGCCAATCTGTAAGCCAAGTACCCCTAACAACCTTTACGTTGCCGTTAGCAACGGCCGCCGCAAATGGCCTAGCCCGAGTCAGCTTATCGCCAGTTGAGCGTATTCCTTGAAAATCATAGCCGGGCAGTATGTACCTAGCATATTGGTCAACTAAGGCCTTGCCAGACGAGCCTGGCTCTTGCTCCATGCGTATTGCTACAGCGTGGCCGTCCTCTACTGCTGTCTGGGATATAAAATGCTCAACCTTGTCGCCCTTGCCACGCATTTTGCGCACGTCAAGAACGTATGCAATACCCTGATCAAACAGCATAAGAGTGCCCACAGTCCAGTCTGGATCTGGGTACGAGGACGATGGTTCGGTGGCGGCCAAGTCCCAGAATCTGACAGCTCGAGCATTGTTGGTAACTTGTGGCACCTCTGTCGGGTCAATGAAAATAAATGACGTTCTGTCAAACATTGTGCCAAGAGTCGTGCTCCACCAGTCTCCTTCTTCTAGGCGCCGGCGCTCAACTGGATCAAGTGCAGACAAGGCCTGACGGTATGAGTCAGCATCAATTCCTGGGTTGTCGGTAAGCAGCGAAGGAACAAATACTCGCCCTGTTTCTTTGCCTTCTACAATAAATCTTTGGCGCACCCAGTTTGGAGCTGGGTTAGATGCGCAACGCATGCGTAGTGGAACCTTGGCCAGCTCACCAGATGCTGGGCGCCGCAAACGAGAGAAGAGGTAGCGGTAATCGCTCTCACGTATTTCAGTTACTTCGTCCATTCCAATAAACTGGAATTCTGAACCTTTATATCTTAAATAGTCGTTTGTATTATTTAAATATCCAAATGAAATTCTTGCTCCAGACGGGAAAGTAGCTGTATAGCTATTATTGTTCCAACTTACTTCGTCATAGTTCTTCATCCACTCACGGAATCTGTCCATGAGTGCGCCAGGAAGCGACAAGTCTGCATACGTACGTCTAAACAGGATCGCTGAATACCCCGGAACGTCAACATATTGCAAAGCAGACATCAGCAATGCTGAAGATTTGCCACCGCCAGCTGCTCCACCAAACAGTGCCTCAAGCGAATAAGTACGAAGAAATACTTTTTGCGTTAATGATGCATCCTCGGGGCAATACATCGGTTGCTTGGGTTGCAAGTACTCAAGAACCTTATTCCAGTCAGTCATAAACGTATCCCTCGCTGCGTACACTCCACATTAGTATCCACCAATACGCTATGGTGTACACATACATATGGTAGATGAACAAAGCGAACCCAAGAAACTACAGATCAAAATACCCGTTTGGTTAAAGACCCGTAGGTCCACCGCCAATCTGTTGATGTTTTCATTTATAATTATGACATCTATCGGCGGGTTTTTAATTTCCCCAGCGGTCGGCTTTATAGTCGCTGGGGCCACTTCTGGCGTATTCGGATTCCTATTAGGACTGGAATAAAAACGGGCAACAATGGCTTGGAACAATTTTTCAAATAAGTCCCTCCAGTCTCCAGAGGCAAAGTCAATACTGACCCCAGGCGCTCCAGTTGCCTTTAATACTGGCCTTGCTGGACGTCCATATAAAGATGCATGGGATATTGAGCGTGCTTACCGCGAGGGCATGCAAAAGGTTACGTGGGTGAACCGTTGCGTTGATGCTATAGCTGGCAATCAGTCGCGTTTGCCAGTAATCCTTAGAAAAAATAATTCCCCCGATGGCCAGATAGTTCGTGGCACTAAAGACAATCCGCTACTGAAGATTCTCAATACCAAGGCAAACATGGGTGAGAACTCTTTCATCTTTAGGTACAGACTGTCGTCACAGCTACTTATGTCTTCTCGTGGCGCATTTATTGAGAAGGTACGCGGGCGGAATGGTCAAATCATTGCCCTTCAGCTATTGCCTCCACAACACACCGCACCAATACCTCATCCACGTACTTTTGTTTCTGGGTTTGAAGTTGACATGCGCAACGGAACAAAAGTTACTTTGCGCCCTGAGGACGTTATCTGGATCCGCCGGCCACATCCGCTTGATCCATATCTGTCAATGACACCAATGGAAGCTGCTGGCATTGCTATTGAAATTGAAAACCTAGCAAAGGTCTACAACCGCAACTTTCTCTTAAATGATGGTCGCCCAGGTGGATTAATCGTCTTACGTGGAGAGGTGGATGACGACGACAAGGACGAGATCCGCAACCGCTTCCGTGGCAACCTAAACAGAGCTGGAGCGGTGACGGTTGTGTCGTCTGACGAAGGCGTTGACTTTGTGGACACTGGAGCATCACCACGTGATGCCAACTACATTCAGATGCGCCAGATCACAAAAGAGGAAATTCTTGCATCCTTTGGCGTTCCTGAGTCTGTCATTGGAAATGCTGCTGGTCGTACTTTCAGTAACGCTGGCGAAGAACTCAAGGTGTTCTGGAATGAAACAATGCTCCCGCACCTTGATGCCGTAGCTCGAGGTCTAGATGAGCTTGATGAAGAGTTTTATGTTGACTTTGACACGTCAGATGTGCCAGTCCTAATTCTCTACAAGCAGGAACGAGAGCGCTATCTACTAGACGAGTTCCAGAATGGCCTTATAAGTGGCAACGAGTACAGAGCTGGAACGGGAAAGAAAAAGATTGAGTCCGACTTGATGGACGCAATGTTGGCTAATCCAAACCTGACACCAATTGGTTACACAAATAAGCCGTTTGATTCACAGCAGCAACAGCCAGTTGACATGATGGGCGCCCAGCCTGGAATGATGCCAGGCGCACCTCCGGGAATGCCCGGCGCTGAGGCTCTTGGCATGCAGGGCATGGTCGGAGCGCCAGAAATGCCACAAGAGGGAATGACCGCCGCGCTTGCTGCCGAAGCTGGAGCACCAGCAGCCGAAATGCAGGCAGCTCCACAGGTCAATCTGCCACCAATGCCGCCGGGGCAGTTGTCAGCTTTTGATAACCGCATTGAATTTAAATCAGAAAACATTTCTGATGATTGGCAGACAAAAGCTGACGAAAGTTCATCTAGGTGGGCAGAGATTTTGGATCGAGGCCTTGAGCGTCTTATAGAGCGTCAGCAGCGAGTTGTGTCTGAGAAAGCTGGGAGCTCAAAAACAAAAAAGGGCCTCCAGTCTGGGGATGTTGATATTGCAGCAATATTTGACGAAGATGTGTGGAATAAGCAACTCCAAGAAGACATGCGACCGATAATTCAAGGAATCATGTCAGAGGCAGCAACCCTCGCCGCTCAGAAGTCTGGAATGCCAGCGGATCTTGATGAAGAAGAGGTCAAAGAACATCTTGATCAGCAAATTCAGCGTATGCAGCAAATGAATAACACAACGAAGGAAGAAATTGCTGCTGCAGTCCTGATAGCCTTGGCCCTCTCCGAAGATGAAGATCGTGCTGGAATGCTTAAAGCGGCACTTGGCGCAATCTTTATAAATCTATTGACAAAGCGCAAGAGGGTTATTGCCGACCATGAGTCGCAGACCGCATTTAACGCTGGTACGTACTTTGCCGCAAAACAGGTTGGAGCTCCGACAAAGACATGGATCACTAGGAAGGACGTCAAGGTTCGGCCAGAGCATGTTATGCTGCAGGGGAAGACAGTTGACACATTTGATGGCTTCACCGTTGGTGAGCACGTCCTACGTTTCCCGGGAGACCCAATGGCGCCTCCGCATCTGACAATTAACTGCAGATGCAAATTGCGTTTTGACTGACTTGCAGTAAAGTGTTTTACTTTACTAAAAGTGCTTTAGATTGTTCCCCAATGATGAGCAATACTTCGTTATTATTTATTGAGTTACGGAGGATTTATGCCATCTCAGGAAACAATATTCGCTACTGAATACAAGTCAATTCCAGCACAGATTGGTGTTGATGAAGCTCAGGGCATTGTAGAGTGCTTCGTTGCTGGCATTGGAAACAAAGACTCCGTTGGCGACATTTGTCTACCCGGATCGTTTAATGCAAGTCTGAAGCGCCGTAAGCCACGTGTTGTTTGGGGGCACAACTGGAATGAGCCAATTGGCAAAGTCCTTGAAATATATGAAGTTCCCCCGAATGACCCACGTCTTCCAATGAAGATGAAGAGAGCTGGTATTGGTGGACTCTACGCTCGAGTTCAATTTAATTTGCGCTCAGAGCGTGGCCGTGAGGCCTTTAATAATGTCGCCTTTTTTGGTGAAGAGCAGGAATGGTCAATTGGTTACAAGACTCTTGACGCTGTATTTGATCCAGTTCAGCAAGCAAACATGCTCAAAGAAGTTGAGCTTTACGAAGTGTCCCCCGTTCTTCACGGCGCAAATCAGCTAACTGGAACCATTTCAATCAAGTCAGATAATCCAGAAGAAAAAGCCGATCAGCCATGCTGGCCTGGATACCAGCAAGTTGGAATGAAAAAGGGCAAAAACGGCAAGATGGTGCCGAATTGCGTGCCTGCTGATGGTGAGAAATCCGCTGAAGAACGAATTCGTGACCCCAAGGGTGGACTTACTGCTGCTGGGCGCAAATATTTTAAGCGTAAGGAAGGTGCAAACCTTAAACCAGGGGTTAAGGGTCCAGCTGACACGCCAGAAAAAATGCGTCGCAAAGGTTCTTTCCTAACGAGGTTCTACACAAATCCGTCAGGACCATTGGTTGACGACAAAGGCCGACCAACCCGACTAGCGCTAGCCGCCGCAGCGTGGGGAGAACCAGTGCCAAAGACGAGAAGCGATGCCGCTGAACTCGCAGCAAAGGGTCGGCGCATGCTTGAACGCTACGAGAATTCCAAGCAAAAGGGCCACCCGATGGCAATGATGATTCCAAATCGCATTTACGAGGATCAGGATATGGCTAACCCATCAAGCGGATTCGTTGGACAACTTGCTAGAGAGATATCAAGAAAGTTCAACGGCAAGGTAAAAATAAGAACAGCGGATAAAAATATGGTTATTTTTGACCTTATGAACAACGCTGGCGACGTTGACACCCTACGCCTTGGGTATCACTACGAAGATGGCGAATTCATGTTTGGAAATATTGAACCAGTTCGCCCAGAAACCATATATATGCCAGTTGGCAAGCCACAAAACATGCCAGGCAATGCATACGTTGGTGATGACGAAGATGATTTTGGTGATGTATTTGGGGGAGTTTCAATGAAACCAGCAAAAGGTGACTGTGGATGTGGATGCAAAGGTTCTGGATCGTGTGGTTCAGAACCAAACTTTGAGTCATGGGACGACTTCAAGAGTGCAAACCCAGGAATGCACCTATTCGTCAAGTCCGACTACGATGATAACGATCTATTGGATTACGTTGCTCCAATTGCTAAATATCACGGATTTGCAATTAAGACACTAACTGACGGAATCGTTATCCCATACATGGATGACATAGACGATGAAGGCTATGGCGCACTTATTAATGCCCTGAACGGAATTGACGAGAAGGGTGTTGGTCGTAAGCTACGCGCACTTGGACGTATGGCAAACGCCAGATTTGATCCAAATGCCCGAGATGCAGATGCTGATGAGCTAGTGCAGGAGGGCACCCAGTTTGAGCGTCCGTCAAAGCCACGCTCACCGCAGATGATGCCACCAATGCGACCACGTCCTGCCCGCGAGCCACAGCGTGAGCCAATTAAGCCACCTCTCCGGCCGCAGGTTCCGTCAACGCCACGCACGCCAGTGCGCCCATCAACCCCACAGCCAGTGCGCGAACCAGCAAGAACAAGAGTCGCTGGAAGCATGGGCGGTAAAAAGAAACCAGATTGGGCGAATCCCAAGCCAGTCACATTCATACCTGGGCGAGATGGTGAAATGGTTATACCAGGCAATCCTGGCATGTCCAAGCGTATGACTGATGCTCGCATCTACAGGATGCGTGCAGAACGGGTTATGAGTCTTGATGAAGTCGCCAAGCAGATGAACATGAGCCGAGCCGACGTACGTCAAGCAGAAATGCGCCATATGCAAGCTATGCGTAACGCTGGCATTATTGGCGACGAGACAGACAAAGAAAAACTTGCTCGCAAAATATATGAGCGACGCATGGCTAATAAGGAGAGCCTTGAGCAGGTTGCGATGGACCTTGGCATGAAACGTGAGCAGGTTCGCCAACTTGAAATGCGCCATGCGGCCAAATTGCGTGACAGTCAAGAAAAGATGGACGCAATAATAATGCGTGGCGGTGGTAACCCAAAAGGTAAACGCGTTTCTGGGTCAATGAGCGCAAATAATGACCCACGGAAGCGCATTATCCCAGCATCTCAATTCACGCGTAGCCAAAATCAAGCAATTGACTGGGCCAGAAAGCAACGAGGCTTCAGGATCGCACAAAGAATTATTGAGAGATTTGATGCAGACAAGGCATTAATTCAATCAGATATAGAAAAATTACAACAATTGATGAGGGAATACGGTCCAGGATGAACTACAAAGCACTTATTTCACTGCCAGACGGGCAGGATATTGAAGTCAAGAGCGGTCGAGTAATAAACAATAGAAACATGTCAAAGCTTCGGCAGGCGCTTGAATTACTAACAGAGGTAGTTGAGTCATCTCAGAAACCGGAAACCAAGCAGTACAACCTCGTCATAGCCGGGGAAGAATCCGACCTGATTGAAGTCAAATCCCTAATTGAGCCCGTCCTTGAGTTCTATGGCGTGTCGGCCTACGAAGATAGCCGCGGAATCGTCATTGACGACGCCGACTACTTGGATGAGGAAACGATTGAAGCTATTGAGTCTGTTGTGCACGGATATGGCGGCCACGATTTAAAAGCCTGAGGCCCATCGGCGCTAATGGGCGCATTGGGGCAAGACTCAACGAGCCATTTGACACGAATGCCGAAGATGGTGACGGTGACCAAGTAGTTCAAGACGGAACCCAATGGCAGAGGCCAGCAGATGCATCATCAAAGCCACTAACTGATGGTGATCGTGAAAATATTGTCAAAGAATATTTAAGCGGTTCATCCGTTGCAATGCTGAAGCGCAAGTATAAACGCGCAAAAGACACAATTAATTCTGTCTTATCTGATGCTGGAGTAGAAATACGCAAAGCAGGCCAAGAGGACACGCCAGAGCGTCGCAGGAAGATAGTTGAAGACTTCAAGCGAGGCATGTCTGTTCAGGCAGTGGCGAGAAAACATCAAGCAAGTAAAAGAACTGTTATGAATTTTCTTAAAGAGGCCGGTGTTTCGCAAAGGGATCCAGACGTAAGCGTGCGCAACACTAGAAGATCATCATTAGATGAAAGCCAGATTATTGCTGATTATAAAGCTGGCGAAAGCATTTATGGCCTAACTAAAAAATACAAAACATCTCAACGTCGTATTCTTGATATTTTACGAAATCAGAAAGTTGGACCCAATAAAGAAACCTTAGTAATCAGTATGGCTAGAGATAGACGTTCCTTGACTGATGTCGCAACTAGAACGGGTTTCAATGTTGATCAAATTAATGCAATACTGGACAACAATAATTTGCCTGAATTAGCCTATTCAAAGGCTCCGCGAAAGCCACGCAAATCAAGTCCGAAAAAACCAAAATCCAAACCAAACAAAATTGTAGAAACAGGAAAAATACCTAAGCCAACAAAAAAACCAGCACCAGATCTATCGGGTGTTGACACAGGCGAAAACGATACAATTAAAAACGAAATTGTAAATTTAGTAAATTCAAACCCATCAGTACTGACACCAAGAGCTAGGCAATTGATGGTTTTCTATTCAAACCATTCCCCAGAAGAGACTGCAGCCAAGTTTGAGCTGACTGTTGGCGAAGTTGAATATAATGTGCAAATAATGCTTGACGCACTCAAAAAACAACAAGCAATTAAAGACAGAAAAGTGCGTGCTTTGAAGTCCAGGGCAACGTGATGTAGTAATGTGCGGAGTAAGTGAGTATCAATCATGAGCAAAGGCAAGAAATCCCAAAAGTACCCACAGAGCGGGCAGCAAATGGGTTATTCTAAACCAATAGGTTCTAACAATACTCAACATAAGTATCACTGCATGGTTACAGGCGAGAAAAGAATGCAACCGTGTGGAGGATGCGCCAACCCTAAGGGTTGTCTCACCAAATCCATGCAATACAAGGAGTCATAATGGACGAGAAGGCTGTAGTCAAGCTAGATGCTGATGGAGGCGTTGTTTCGTGCGCTAAGGGTCTTGACCTATCTCAGTGCGGATATGAGCCTGGGGCAAAAACATGTGGCAAGTGCGGAGCCATGGCAACATCCGTAAAGGGCGGAGCCGGCTACATGTGGGGCAACGATGAAGATGAAGACATGCCTATGGCCCCAGTTAGAAAGAAGTCTCCAAAAAAGGCCGTTGCTGACTATATGGCTATGGATGAAGAGCTTGAAGATGACGATCTTGATGAAGAGTACGTCAAGGCAGCTCTAGCCGCAATGGGCATGGATGAAGAAGAGGACGAGGAAGACGAAGAAGACATGGAGGATGAAGATGAATTCATGTCTCCAGAGGAAGACGACGAAGAAGAGGATGAAGACGACGAGGACATGATGATGATGCGCAAAAAGATGCGCAATCGTCGCATGGCTACCATGGGGTACAAGGCTTCTGACTTTGACGAAGAAGCGTTTGTTTGCGCATTCGAGCGTAAGGTCTACCCAGGCGGTTCTTCCGTTTGCGACAACTGCCCAGGTGGCTGCGTGTCTGAGGGGTCAATGCCAAGCCTCCTTGAGGTTGAGGGTATTGCTGAGGATATGTTCAGTGGCAAGGTCCTTGATTCTGGGTTCTCAGACAAGGCGGATCTATTCGTTGTTGACCTTGAAAGAAAAGACGGACGTCCAGTTGAGGCTTTCTTTGATGGCGAGACCGGCGAGTGCTTGGGATGGCAGCTACTGAATGATGATGTCCTTCAGGTCAAATCTGCCCTTGATGGATCAAGCATGATCGGCTTTGAACAGGCTGCTGAAATTGCAACCAAGAGCATTGCTGGCGAAGTTGTTGCCGTTGAGCCAGACATATTTGAGGGCTTTGATACTTACGCTGTTGAGATTGAAGGCATTGATGGCAAGTCGTATGACGTTTTCGTGTCACTAGGTGGGCAGATTCTTGGCTACGACGAGTACAGCCAAGAAGAGGCCATGGACATTGAAGCGGAAGCTGCCGAAATTGCACTGAAGCGTGCTTACTCTGAAGAGTCACGTAGCCAAATGGCGGAACGCGGTTATGCGCTTCCAGACGGATCGTATCCAATTAAGGATGAGGCTGACCTACGCAATGCGATTCAGGCTTATGGTCGCGCAAAGGACAAAGAGGCGGCAAAGGCTCACATCATGAAGAGAGCCATGTCGCTAGGTCTTGAAGAGCTCATCCCATCAAACTGGGTTCCAGCTGACGTAAAGAAGAAGTTCTCCGAGGGCGAAAAGTCTGAAGAAGCAAGTTTCATTGCATCATTGATGGAATTTGAGCTGTTGGCAACAGAGCACGACATTGAGGGCAAGGATTCGTAATATGAAAAAGAAGAATCAGCCAAGTGGCGCAGGTTTTATCGTCTCTCAGCAGGATGCAGAAGTAGTTGCTGATGCACCAAAGCCACGCAAGAAGCGTGAGCCAAAAGTTGAAGAGCCAGCTGTAGAAGTTGCTTCCGAAGAACCAACAGAAGAAGTGCCAGCAGAAGCACCAGTTGCTGTTGAGGCAGAAAATACAGATCCAAGTTTCTAATTAACTGGAGGCGACGTGCCTAGCGAAACCAACGAGGGCTCGCCGTCAAATAGGCCAAATGGGACTAATAGTGGCAAGTACGCATGGGGTCATGCTACGTCTGGCCATGAGTCAAAGCGTTCAGTCACCAGCAAGTCAGTTGACGCCGAGCAAATTGATATCAGGCGATCAACTGAACACTGGGCTGAGTCTCGCATCCTTAATGCAGACCCTGCGTCATTTCTCCAATTTATCAAAGTTGAAAAACAAGAGAAACCCGTCACTGACGCTACACCAAAAGCCAAACTTGAGAAAGAAAAATCAGAGTTTGACAAATGGTTTGAAAAATGGAAGCCGGGAGATTCAATTCCTGCTACTAAGCCAGGCACCAGATTAGTCATATCAAGCGACTTTACTGGAAAACTTTCTGGTAAAAAAATAACGCCAAAGCCCAAATTTAAGCTCAATGATAAGCCAGTTGAGGTAAAAGGAATATTGGGTGAATCGTTAGGTGAAAATAAAAAATATCTGAACTTATTGCTTCGTGTAGCAAGATCTCGAGGTATTCCGTTTGACGAAGAGGGCCGTCTGCGTTGCCCAGAAGACACACCTGGCGGTGGTCAATTTACAGACTTGCAGATGTCTAACTGCATGATTCCATCTGGAGGCGCGGTTGCTGAATCTATTGGCGCAGACCGCATACTTGGAGTAAGAAACAGAGCCCTGTCGTGGCTGGAGCAGATTACTGACTCGCTTAATGACGGCAACAATGTTATTGACGAAGAAATAAATGAACAGTCCCTGCTTGCAGAACTAACTTCTGATTTACAAAATCGTGAAAATAGGATCAATGCTGGGATGTCAATAGATGCCGAACCGGATAGTCCAGACGGCCTAGACAATCCACCCGTTGGTGGCAGGGTTGAGGAAAACGGTAAGCGAGTAATTGGATTCCGAGAGATGTTAATGCGTAAAGCATTCATGTCTTTAGCAATGAAAAAACGAAACAAAACACTTGACAATGCACTCAAGCAAAAGTATGGAATCACACTAAAAGGTGATGATGACTACAAAAATGCAATACGCAAAATATTCTCAAACCTTGATCAAGAATCAATTGAAAGTTTGTTTGACTTTCCAGATGGGAGTTTCGTCAACGCAACAGCGGAGGCAAACTTCAAACGTCATCATCAACAGATGCTTCGCTCAATGATGCTTGAGGCAATTGATAATCCGGAAGTTACAAGACGATTGAGTCGCATAGATATTGTTGATTCAGCAAGCGACTTAAATCTTGACAATAATGGAGATCCTCACGAGGACATAGCTCAAGCCAACTTAGATAACGGCGTTTTTTCTATTGCTATATTCCCTCATAATTACGAAGGCTTTTTGCAGCAGCTTGGCGACAAAAATATGCAGACGCATATGGCGTTTGGTAGTAGCACTGACCCAGACGTAGTTGGTCATTATGTTGGAGTTCACGAGTTTGGACACCTTGCTGATTTCTACTATAAGTCTAAGAAACTTGGAATATCCGAAGATGGCTCGCTAATTCAAGGTAGCGAAATATGGAATAAATATAATGATGCACTTTCAGACAATGACCCGAATGTAAGAAAACAAGCATTTGAGGACATGTGGAATGAAGTTTCTGATTATCTACAGGGTTACAACGGCGATATGGACCTTGAACAATCGCTAATGCCACTTGTTGGGTCTAGTTATGGTTATTCAAATACGATTGAGGCTGCTGCTGAATTCTATGCAGCATATAGATTATTAAGACCATTTTTAACACAATACAACAAAGCAAATCCAAATTCTGTTGATGCTGATAAAGCTTTCAAGGAGATGTTTGAGACAACTAGCAAAGTTGGCGGAGAAGCTCTGCCAGCAGTTAGGAAATTGTCACTGATTCAAGCAAACGCACAGTCTGCTGTCGGGAATGCGATACGTCGTGGTTCTGGTAGAAACCGCCGGTTACGAACAACCGGCCAAGGACTATTTAGATCAAGGCCAAGACGCAATAACGCTCAGACATTTAAACCTGCAGTTGCAAACTATGTTTCAAATGTAGTTCCTAGTTCAAGTAATAATGCTACTTTTTGGGCAGCGTCAAATAACCAACGATTGGAAAAACGAGGCTGGTTGCTTCCAATCTATGCACTTGATAATAACTCTGCAAAAGTATTGTCTGATAGTGCGGAAAAAGCACTGCGCGACATTGAAGATAGGTGGAGAAAAGAGATAGGGCTTGCAGCAACAGAACCACTTGAAGTAGATGACATGATTCAGCATCTCAATACTCTTGAAGGCGCAAAGCACGGAGTGTTTAGGACCTATCTGCACAATCTAGTAACCCTTGACGAGATGTTGCGAACGGGCGACATGTCGCTTATTAACGATGTGAAAATTAAGCAACGTCACGCAATATTTGAAGATATGGGGCTTAGCTTTGGGGGAAGCTATAGGGGAACGTCTGGTAGTGCGTCACCAGCAATGCCATTCAATATGCGTCCAGGCACTTCTACTAACCCGCAACGCGTGAGCGGAAGCATGACAGCTGGCAATGTACAAAAAGTCGGTAACGTTTCATCTTCGCCAGTATCAACAGTCCTCGGCAAAAGAAGTGTTAACGAATACGGAAGTCTTGAGCAAAAAGATACGATTGTCCCGGTTTACGATGTTGATGGCGAAATGCTTGCGTTTGGAAGTGATGCAACCGATGATCCAAACGTAAAAATATTGCCTGTAAACCCTTACGTTATTAGTAATACTGACCCTACATCTGAAGACGGTCAAAAATATGCATTACTGTGGTTTGACGCTACAGTCGGCCAAATGGACGAAGATAGTTCAGATGAGGGAAGAACTTCAGCATTATTGTATTCAGCTGCGCGTGGCGATAAGGATGCTCTTAAAGAACTTGAGCGTCTTGCTGAAGTTGGCCGCAAAAGAATGAAACAAACAGTAGATGAAAATCTACAACAACGGGATTCATTTAAGAAAACTACCTATAAAGAACGTGACCTTGATTGGTATAGACAAAAAGCACCACAGGCAGTAATCCAGCAACCAAGCGCCACTGATAGGTATGAAAGAGAAGAGCCTCGCCTAATAGATCTAGACAAAGATGTCTACATGGTGCATCAGACTTCATATATGCCTTCTGTTGACCCAAGCACTGGGGATTTTATAATTAAACCAGCTGAAGATCATGACGTTATTGATCCATCAACTGGCAAAAAGTGGATAGACCCAGTAACTGGAGAGGCGGCCGAGGTATACAGGGGAAGTGTCCACTTTTCCCTTAACCATATTGTTGAAGGTCACATGTATAGACCTACTCCAACAAATAAAACTTATGTTGTAGTTATTCCAGCTAAATCAATGCTTGATTCAAATCCAGGGGCCCTTGACAATCTTTATGCGATTGACTCATGGATGACGCCAAAGCCCGGAGAGGGCCTTCGCATTCCAAAAGATAAGGTCAAAATAATTGAGTTGCCCGCAATATCGGACTTTGACATAGAAGTGCCACAAGGATCATCTTTTGACTGGACACCAGAAGAGCAAGCAAGATACTCCGAAGCGATTAAACTTGTTGAAAATGAAACTAACAAAAGATTTGAAGCAGCTCTAGACGAAGTTTCAAGACAGCACACGCAGAATCCCTTTTACACACCGCGGCGGTTTCCGCCAGGAATGCACGGGTCAGATGAAAATATTGACCTGAGGATAAGGGATATTGCTACTTCACTTGGAGTTGGGTCTTCAAAACACGACGGATCCGCAGCCGCAATGATTGAAGGCATATCTTCAATAAGATTTCCAAATGTATCTGGCGCATTTAAAGAAACTGGCGCTTATGCGCTTGGGGAATTAAGCGAGAATGCCAAATTGCGAATTGCAAATAACTCTAGGTTTGCAACTTCAGCAATAGATCGGTCGCGTAGAAATGACGATGAGTTCGGAATTGGAGATTTCTAATGCCACGCAAACAAAATGCCTATAACAAATTTCTCATGATGGCCAAGTACGAGATTATTGATGAGATTGAGTCAAAGGCTCTGCCGCGGCGGATGCGCAAGATTGGTCGTGCTATCAGTTCTCGATTTGACGCAAATGCCCTTGACGGCGATGGCGATGGTCTAGTGCAAGATGGCACTCAATATGAGCGCCCAGGCAAAGTAACAGCAGCAGCTACAAATGTAACGCAAGACATTATGAAGCCAGCTCAAGATAAGAAAAAAGTACCCAAAGGAACAAAGTTCTCATCAAATATTGGCAAGGCGACTGAGGCACTGCAAAAAGTATTTGCAAAAATACCCAACTGGACAATTCAAGATAATACGTATATTAAAACTTTTCCATCTAGACAACTAATCCATGTTGAAGAGTCAATCAATGGTGTTCGTCAGAGAGTTGAACGCCGTCATGGCGTAATTGATACACCGCGGAAAGCTCAGGCTGCCTTGATGATGTATTTTAAGGATGTATCTTTACAGCCAAAAATTTTTTCTCAATCAGATAGGAAGCTTACGCCAGTTGAAAAAGACGTCATTTATGGCCTTATAGATCATTTTCAGCATGCACCGTTTCTTAAAGATTTTAAATTTGCGCTAGGAGACAGTACTGATGAATCACTTTGGCCAAATGGGTATACGGCTTTAACCCCGCGTGGCCCCGGGGGCTGGAAGGATTTTGACCTAGACCCGGCGACAATTGTTGAACCGTTTATTGAAATAAGAGTCACACTTGACGATGATAGATATAGAAATGTACGCAAAGACAATGGGCGCTTAGTCCTTGACAATGCTGGTCTTCCACATGTTGAAATAATCGGAGCAACTGACATAAATGACTCAGTAGGGATGCAGTTGGGAAAACTTGTCTATGACCAAGGAGACGCAACTACTACAGATTTTGAAAAGCGTCGCCTCAATGACTTAGCAACATCAATAATGGCGATTGATTTAGCCAACCATGAAGGAACGCACCTTATTGCCGGAGCACGGGCATGGCTTGATTCGCACAGGATCGGAGACACTCTTGCTGACTCAGAAGGCAGGGCACTTGAGCAAGTTAAAAGCGATCTTGGCGATTTTGCTCTTTCGCAAATAGCTAGATCAATCGCCTCAGTTGTTGATCTTTCAGTCGGTAGCTACGTTAATAATGCAGAGCTGGAAAATGTGTTCATGCAGCAGATGGCCACTTTGCAAAATGAAATAGGCAGAATAACTAATGAAATGAATTCATCACCAGACATAGTTCAGGAATTGCTATTACGGAGCGAATTACAAGCAATACAAAAAGCACTGCCAGAATTCACGGAAAGCTACAATCGGTTTAAAGCGCTTGAAGCTTTTGGAAAAAGAATTATTGATGATAACCACCCAATACAATACTTCTCAAGGCCGTTTGATGTAGACCATCCACTCTACGGTATGGATATTGATGCTCGTGGAAGAAAAACTTATGGAGATCCGCTCGTTCTTGACGAAATATTCAAAGCAATTGATGAATCAATATTTGATGACCTAGTATCAAATCCAAAATATAATGAAGAATTTGGTCCAACCAATCCGCTGCAACGTATAACCAATTCTGCTGGAGAAGCCGAGCTATCGCTAGATCTATCTGAGATACTTACAGCTGACTCCGAAATTGGCCGCAACAACCTCATGGGCTTGCTTTTGCGCGTCAACGGATATAACCAATGGGATGGAATTAACTCAGCGCAAGACCAAAAAGAATTACTCAATTTAGTGAAACTATTAAGCACTTACGGATCTACAAAGCCAAAATATTGGTTCGAGCATGACACCACCTCAATAATCCCGCAAGAGATATTGGCAGAACTAGTGTCATTTCTGCGTTTCGGACAGGGTATTCAAGATATTAATATTCAGCCTTCAACACAAGCACTTATTATTAAATGGTTTGACTGGTTGTATGGATCAAGAGAGTCTTGGAAATCGGCATTTCCTCAAGTAACATTGGATGCGTTAGGAGTTTAGTATGAAATACTATGAATATATTTCAAATGAGTTAATGTCAAGCATTCCTAAGCCAAAAAAATTGACGGGTAAGTTTGATGTTCAATCTGGGGCTCCACTGAGCGTAGATCGCTGGAGGGAGCACATTGATAAATCCGATGCAGACCTATCCATCATCCCTCGCAAGAGTCAATCCATAGGTAATGTGGATGCTGAACAGGACGCAATTCTGATCAGCTCAGACGTTTTCGGTCCAAATGACATTGACTTCCCAACCAATCCACTACCTAGTATCACCGTTTCACGCCGTTCGTGGCCTAAAATAAAGAAGGCCATAATGGAGCTGCCAGAAGAGCAACAGGTTTTGCTGAATTCACTAAACGTTGTGTTTAAGGATGAAAAATGAGTATTGAAAGATTTAGTGATATTAACTCAATATCCATCAAAAAGGCACCTGGGGCTAGTCAACTAAATGCCCTCCAAAATGCTTCTGGGATTGATGTTGTAGCGCAGGAGAACGTTACTGGCGATGTTCTCAGAGGGTATGGGCCACGAAGAGGCAACCTTGAAAGATTGCTTCGTTACTGGCGCCCGATAATGCGCAAGCCTGGCGGATTTCGCCGCTGTAGAGTGATTCTTGCCGATCACCCAGAGCTCTATCCACTCAATAACATTTGCGCTTGGTTACACCACGAAACAACAGGACTATGGCCAAATGAAGGTTGTCATCATCCTGGGATGAAAAACTGTCGCAAGAAGATGAAAGGCGTAGTTCGTGGAACGCTTTGGTCTGATAGCGATTTTAATGATCGCATGAGAAAGCTAACTAGTCGGCAAGGAAGAAAAGAAATGCAGTGGTCCGGTCTTCGCGGAACTGCAGACCCATTTGTTCCCGTTGTAACCCAATTAGATCTAGACCATGCCAATCTCGTTTTAAGCGATTTTGTGACAATGGAACCAGATTTCATTGCTTACGTCAATAGTGACGCAAACTGGGTACACGTTGGCGATTCTGACGATGACAGCGACATTCCTCATGAGTGGTGGAAGCCAAATAACGATTCATGCGAATGCGGTCAGTGTTCAGGATTCTAAAATGGCATGTTGTGACGATTGCGCAAAAGGGCGCGGAGAAAAGCGTCGAGTAATACTGCCAGCTCTAGCAATAAGGCAAAAGCAAGCGTACCGTCTTCCTATTGGAATGAATGGTAAAAGCCAAGACCTTATTGACTATAAGTGTCTAGCAAAGAAAAACGGCAACCATAAATCTATTTATTACAAGGTTGGTTTAACTGGATCGTCCAGCCGGTTACTTCAGGGCGCCCAAGCCGTAGGAGCATTTGCCACTCCAGGAAACTTTTCCAATCTACGCAGTCCTGTACGTTCCACCGTTTACTCAACGCTCACCCCTGGTGGGGCTGGGGTTAGTGGTGTAGGCGCAATCAAGCCAGACCGGGGCTATAGGTGCCCAGAGGGTTACCAGTATGGCGGAAGATTTACAGACTCCAAATTCTCCACATGTGGGCAAAAACTATTTGAAGTAGCAAAACGCATTGGTCAGGCAATAGCGCAATTGGACATCCCTAGCGAAAGACGCAGAAGCCTTGGCGAAGGCGTTAGTGGGCGGATTGTTAGAGGTACGCAAGCTGCCGGTCAGATAACAATGGTCAGAGAGCCACAGATACCAAAAGTTGCCGCCGCCAACGGCAAAGCATCTAGGAGAGCAGTTAATTCAATAAGTCTTGACATGGCAAATGTGTCGGAAAAATACACGCGTCTTGTCAGGCGCGATGGTTTTTCGCTTACACCAGTTGTGTCTCCAGCAGTGCTCCGCACGGTTCCAGATAACAGAGACATGGAGGGTGCTACATACATTACGTCTGTGTCAAAACTATCCGAGCTTGCAACAGAAGATGAACTTGGACTTTTATCAAATACTGGAATATCGCAACTCAAATTTATTCTCCCTAAAGGTGCATCTATAACTATAGGTAAAGCTCGCCCACTAACCGTTGGAGAGCGCAGGAAGCTAGGAAGAACTGTACGCTCGGTTAATGGAATAACAGTTGAGTCAGACCCATCATCTCGGATGAGGGCAATTGCGGCTGAAATGGGCGATGCCATTGCGTACGAAGAGAATTTTAAGAACATACCAAACGCTAATGATTTGATTGAAGTTTCAATTCCTGGATCAAAAACCAAAAAACAGGTAAAACGATGGTATTACGAAACCCTAATTAGAGGTAAGGGTGGGGCAAAAGCAAAGATTGAGCGAACTGGGTCACCAATAAAAACTGGTGGAGAAGCAGGAAAAATCACTGATCTAGCGGCTGCTGTTCGTCACCTCAACAACAACGGCGACATATCCAGAATAAGCCCAAGCGTATTGATGACGGCCCTCAAACGTAGTCAGCTTTACAAGACTGGCAAAATTAAAAATGGCGTAGTTATGCATTCTGCTGGCCCAAATAAAACATACAGTGAAATATCTAAAACGGGTGATTTTGAGTTTATAGATGAGCGCTTTAGGTCGGAGGTAGGTTCGGCGCTTGGCCTAAAAACCCCTCAAGTATTCCGCCTTGGCGACGGGCCACGCACTCCGTACTTGATGGAAACTTCGTCTACAGTCATGGGTGACGACGACGAGATTCTTGATGCAGATATCAAGTCTGTTGATGCAAACGATTTAGTTTCAGTTGCCGTAAGTGACTACTTGACTGGGGCCTCTTTCAGGGACCCAGAATCAATAGATGTTTATAGACGCGGGGGAAAACTAGTTCCAGTTCCAATGCGTGGTCAGCGTGGCGAAAGTCCTGACGATGTAAAGGCATTCTTTGATCGCCGGCGGCAACAGATACTTGCGCATTTTGAGAAGCTATCCGCACTACAAAAACGAAATGTTATAATGCTTTTAGATAATCTTCTGAAAAAAGCCAAGGCCTTTAATTTTGACGATTTCGTAAATCGTTTAATGCTTGACGGAAAAATAACCTCAGCAGAAAAAACTCACCTGAACGTTCTCAGAACTATCTACGATAGTAGAGTAAAAAGACTATCCACCTCAAAAGAGACGTTCCTCTCGGTTTTGGGAATGAAATGAAAACTCCACTTATTGAAATTCGTGATGTAGACACAAATGACGTTTTTGCCGTTTTGGTCAATGTCAACGACAAATACGTATGCCACGGCAAAACACCAAGATCGGCATCTTTTGCATCCTGGTACAACTCTCAAGATTTTGGGAACAGAGAAGTTGAGGACATTCTCCCCATTCACTTAATAGCAGTCAAGCCTCAGTCGCTCAAAAAAAGATTTGCACAATATGAGGAATTCATTCCTTCAGCTATATTGAATTCACTATCTGATGCATCATCATATTCTAAGAAATCAGATATAGAGCCAGAGACTTACGAGTTGTTCAGTGAAGATGAAGATGATGGAATTGACATACATTCATGGCCAGCAACGGATGCATTGCTTGCGTCAATTGACGTTCAATTTAAGCAACTCGCCATTGATTATAAAGTTAAAGCATTTATTCTTGATAAACAAATTTCATCATTAGTACTCCACGCAAAAGGCGTTAGAGCAATATGGAATCCAGACACATCAATGCCTGGTGGCGGTTTTTGGCGGTGTCCAGAAGATACTCCAGCTGCTGGACAATTTACAAATAGGTTTGGTCGTGGTTGTACATTTGGGGCAACGCGCCGTATAGGCCGCGGGCTGATCGCGGCTGCAGCTAACGACATGCCAAAGTTGCAAACAATCGGTGAGCGGTTAGAGGCAACTGGGGAATCTCGCCAGACAGCAAAACTTGAAAAATACGGGCGTAGAGCCGCAAGGAGAATGGCTAGTTCAGCCACTACACGCAGAGGAATGGCAGCCGAAGCTCTCG
>JACCDG011745261.1_pt1 | contig 32125 bp, 27 predicted proteins | sample 7442471 | NCBI WGS metagenome assembly JACCDG01 (sample SAMN15323444, study PRJNA562643) | freshwater metagenome | isolation source: river surface water | place: USA:Blue River Watershed | collected 2017-08-17 | reverse complement strand
GTTAAGAAAAACGCCAGCAATGGTGGGTCGTTCCTCCGGGGCGCCGGTTCCTTTTTCAACGATACTGGCCAAAATAACCACCTCGTGAGGGTTCAGTTTAGAATTTGAAAGATCTAGATTTTGAAAGTTTTTTTTGAATTGCTTTACCATTGAAGAAATAATGACGGAAGCGGAGGTCTCTGGAGGAAAACTATAGGTATCTGGGAAAAGGTATCCTTCCACGGACGATCCAGGTAAATTCAGGTTTTTCACAAATTGGGGATCTTTTGCCAAAGAGATAAATTCTTTATAGGAAGAAACCTTTTTTTCCTCCAGAATTTTTCCAATATCATAAATATTTTTGCCTTCCGGGATGGTGACAGTAATGGTGATGGGCTTGCCGTAAATTAGTATATCGGCTACATCAGTTAGATTTGAACCGGTGGTGATTTCAAAGCTTCCAGTTCTAAATTTCCCCATATAGTCTTTTAGCTGACAATACCGGTGGAAAACTTTGGCACTGGAAATAAGTCCCATTTTTGCCAATCGTCCATTTATTTTTGAAAATCCTTCCCCCGGGGAAACAACAAAAACAACCGGCGGACCTTCGTATTTCCAAATGGCCAGATCGTAATAAACTCGAACGCTCCAAAGCATTATTGCTAGAAGAGGAGCACCAAATAGGAAAATTATATTTTTATTAGACATGAAAATTTCTCGCTCAACTTTAGAATATCTCCAACATGATATTTTTCAAGAAATGTCTTTTTTTTCCCTTAAAAAGTCTTCCAAAATAATAGAGGCTGCTAACGCGTCGATTTCTTTAGGATTCACTTTAAAATTATACCTTGGGTCCTTTTTCATCCGATCCTCGGCCTCAAAGGAGGATAATGTTTCATCCTGAAAGAAAACCTTTTGATCGGGATACTTTAATTGCAGGGCCTCTCCAAATCGTTTAACAATTTCAGTCATTTTGGAGCTGTTTCCATCTAGGTAGTAAGGTATTCCTATTACGATGGTGTCTATAAGCTCATTATTTATGACCAATTCCAGCTCTTTAATGACCTGATCATCAGATTTATAAATGATCCGTCCAAAAGGGGTCGGATAGGGATCACTACCCTTAAAGAAGGTTGCTAAACCCACCACCTTTTGCCCATAGTCTATAGAAAGGATTCGTTCCATGCCCACTTTCCTCGATTTTAATTTTATACTTGACATATGTTTTAATATTAATAATATTCTGATTGAACCAGATAAATCTAAGTCTTATTAGAGTCTATAATAATTACTCACCACTTTTAACTTTTTAGGGGTTTAAAACAGAGTTATCTCAAGAATTTCAACAATCTTTACATTTCTATTTTATATTTAACCCAGGAGAACGACTTAATGCATCTAAATGATTTAAGAGAAAAGCCCATTAAAGAACTTAACCTAATGGCCTTAGATGTTGGAATTGAAAATCCAGCATCCCTAAGAAAGCATGAATTGATTTTCAGTCTTTTAAAGGCCAAGTCTGATTCCAATGAAAGCATTTTTGGCGGAGGGGTTCTTGAAATTCTGCCGGATGGTTTTGGGTTTTTAAGATCTCCTGGTTATAACTATTTACCCGGCGCTGATGATATTTATGTTAGTCCAAGCCAAATTAAGAAGTTTGGACTTAGAAAAGGGGATACAACAGAAGGTCAAATTAGACCTCCAAAAGATGGCGAGAGATATTTTGCGCTATTAAAAGTTAGCACCATCAATAACAAGGATCCTGATGATCACAAATCTACAGTCCTTTTTGAAAACCTTATCCCGCTATATCCCGAGAAAAAAATTAACCTTGAATTTAACGCAAAAAAATTATCCACTCGGATCATTGATCTATTTGTACCACAAGGATTTGGCCAGCGTTGTTTGATCGTTGCCCCTCCTAAGGCTGGGAAAACTGTTCTTTTACAAGAAATGGCCAATGCAATTACGACTAATCATCCAAATGCTAAATTGATCGTTCTTCTTATAGATGAAAGACCTGAAGAGGTAACTGACATGAGAAGGTCGGTAAATGCTGAAGTGGTATCTTCAACCTTCGATGAACCTGCAAACAGACACGTTCAAGTTGCCGAAATGGTAATGATGAAGGCCAAGAGATTAACTGAAGCCGGGGAAGACGTTATTATTCTTCTTGATTCCATTACCCGACTTGCAAGGGCATATAACACTGTTGTTCCTCCTTCAGGAAAGATTCTTTCAGGGGGGGTTGATTCTAACGCTCTTCATAGACCAAAGAGATTTTTCGGAGCTGCCAGAAATATTGAAAACGGCGGGTCCTTAACAGTTATTGCGACTGCTCTAATCGATACTGGTTCTAGAATGGATGAAGTTATTTTTGAAGAGTTTAAAGGAACTGGTAACTCTGAAATCCAACTCGATAGAAAATTACTTGAAAAGAGAATTTTCCCTTGTCTAGATATTAATAAATCTTCCACTAGAAAAGAAGAATTGTTAATGAAAGACGAAGATTTACAAAGAATGTATTTGCTTAGAAAAGTTCTACATCCAATGAATACTATTGATGCAATGGAGTTTATGTTAAGCAGAATTACAAAGACAAAAAACAATAAAGAATTCCTTGATTCCATGAATGGATAATTTCACATGTTTGAAAAACTTGAAGAGGTCGTAAAGCGGTTTGATCAGCTAAATGAAAAACTAGCAGATCCAGCCATTTACGATAATCAAAAAGAATTAAGAGCAATCTCTTCTGAAAAATCTTCTATTAAAGATATTGTACAGGCGTACAAAGACTACAAAAAGATATGCTCAGATATTGAAGGTTCTAAAGAGATCCTAAAAAATGAGAACGATGAAGACCTTCGTTCCATGGCCAAGGAAGAATTGTCTGAGCTTGAGAAGTCGCTTGAAAAGATTATAAATCACCTAAAGATTTTGCTTCTGCCAAGAGATCCTCTTGATGAATCTGGTGTTATGATTGAAATTCGAGCTGGCGCTGGAGGTTCGGAAGCCTCCATTTTTGTGGCCGACGTTTATAGAATGTATCAAAACTACTTAAATAAACTTGGATTTAAATCCGAGTTGGTTTCAGTAAGTGAAAGTGATGAGGGGATAAGAGAAATTATCTTTAGTATCACTGGTGAAAAAGTCTATTCCATCTTTAAATATGAATCTGGTGTTCACAGGGTACAGCGAGTTCCAAAAACAGAAGCCCAGGGAAGAGTCCATACATCGACCATTACAGTGGCAGTTATGCCCGAAGTGGATGACATTGAATTTGAATTAAATTTGAATGATTGTAGAATTGATGTTTATAGGGCCGGAGGATCTGGAGGACAGTCAGTAAATACGACCGACTCCGCTGTAAGGGTAACCCATATTCCAACTGGTATGTCGGTAGCCAACCAGGATCAAAAATCCCAATTGAAAAATAAAGAAAAGGCCTTGAAAATTCTTAGAAATAGAATTTATGACAAAATGGTAAGTGAAAAAAACGCCAAAGAAACAGCTGAAAGAAGGGCCATGATCGGAACTGGTGATAGATCCGAAAGAATAAGAACGTATAATTTCCCGCAAGGAAGATTAACGGATCATCGAATAGGACTAACACTTTACTCACTAGATAGAATAATTGAAGGTGATCTTGGTCCTGTTACAGAAGCACTTATTGCTTATAATCAAGCAGAGCTTCTTAAGGGACCTCAGGGCCTTGTTTAATGGAAACCATTGAACGGTTTATTGATGCCCTTTTTAAGCAAGAAAAACAAAACCTTTTAGATAATTTCCCTGGAATTACTTTAGAAATCCTTAAGCGTGAATTTTTTGAATTTGCGGGAACCAATTATAAATCTAGAGCAGAGTTTTATGCTTCACCCAAATGGTGGTCTAATAAACATCCCAACGCACTTTTCTTCGACCAGATAAGAAAGGGTGTTCCACTTCAATATATTGCAAAAAAAAGTTTTTTTTATAAATATTCCTTCTCAACCAATTCAGATGTTTTTATTCCCAGATATGAAACCGAATTATTGGTGGAAATGGGGATTAAAGAATTGGAAAGACTTTCTCAAAAGCACGGTATTGATCCAAAAGTTTTAGACTGCGGAACAGGAACCGGCATTATAATTATTTCTCTAGGGGAGATCCCTTTTGAGGGAATTGCTTATGATTTAAATTCGAAGGCCATATCTCTGGCAAAAAGAAATTATTTTAATCTTAGATTTAATTTTCCATCTGCAAAACCCGCACAGTTTATAAATAAAGACTTCCTTGAGGATGATGAACAAAAGTTTCATTTGATTATCTCAAATCCGCCTTATATTAAAAAAAATGAAGATAAAAAATCCGTGCACAATCAGGTAAAGAAACACGAACCGGACTTGGCCTTATTTATAGATGACGAAAAATATTCTAGTTGGTTTGAGGATTTTTTAAATAAGAGTTATTTAAAATTGGAAAAAGATGGGGTTTTTTTGATGGAAGGGCATGAGAACCATCTAAAAAATATTGGGAAGCAGGCGAAAAAAATAGGATTTGAGGATATAATTATTGTAAAAGACTTAACTGGAAGAGATAGGTTTTTAAAAGCGAGAAAAAATGGATAAATTATTAGTTGAAGGTCCTTGCAAGTTATCGGGAACAGTGAAGATTTCAAGGTCTAAAAATGCTTATTTGCCTATATTAACTGCGGTGCTTTTAAATTCCAAACCAATTCATTTTAAAAACCTCCCAGAATTGCGAGATATAAAAACAATTTTAAAGCTGCTTGAAAAATTGGGCGTGAAAATAACTAAAAAAGAAAATATCACAACCTTAGACGCCTCCAATATTACCTCCTATGAAGCCTTGTATGACATGGTAAAAACCATGAGGGCATCTATTCTGGTTTTAGGACCTCTTTTGGCCAGATTTAAAACGGCTAAAGTATCTCTGCCTGGCGGATGTGCAATTGGAACCAGACCTATTGATATTCATCTTTCTAATTTTGAAAAACTTGGTGCCAAAATCTCTCTCGAGGGAGGTTATGTGGAGGCACAGACCTCAGGGCTTAAGGGAACTAATCTCGTATTAAAATTCCCCTCGGTAGGTGCAACTGAAAATCTTATGATGGCCGCAGTTTTGTCTGAGGGAGAGACTATTATAGAGAATGCCGCACTAGAGCCTGAAATAGTTGATCTTGGAAATTTTTTAATTAAAATGGGTGCAAATATTTCTGGTCTTGGAAGTTCTGTGGTTTCAATAAAGGGTGTTAAAACACTTCATGAAGCCGAATATGAAGCCATAGGTGATCGTATTGAAGCGGCCACATATATTATGGCAGGATTGATAACTAATTCCTCTATAAAAGTGGAAGGTTTTGATCCCAAGCATCTCGATGCGGTGTTAAATGTTTTAGAAGAGATGGGAGCAAAATTTGAAATTGGAAAAGATTTTGTCGTGGTTAAATCTGGAGAGTTAAAGGCAGTTAAAATTGAGACAACTCCCTTTCCAGGATTTCCAACCGATGCCCAGGCGCAAATTATGGCACTTGCCACCCAGGCAAATGGATCTACAATTATTACCGAAAAAATATTCGAAAACCGCTTTATGCATGCACCTGAACTCCAAAGATTAGGCGCCAAAATTTTTTTAAAGGGAAATACTGCCGTCATTGAAGGTAAATCTGAGTTAAAAGGTGCCCAGGTAATGTGTACCGATTTAAGGGCTTCAGCAGCTTTAGTTCTTGCGGCCCTGGCCTCCAAAGGAAATACAGAGATCGATAGGATTTATCATCTTGAAAGAGGATATGAGAAAATGGAAGAAAAACTTTTGAGTCTTGGAGCTAAGATCAAGAGAATTAAATAGGAGAATTATTGTGCCTAACAACTGTATTTTTTGTAAAATAATCAGTGGAGTTATCCCCGCAGAAAAAGTTTATGAAAAAAATAATGTTATTGGATTTAGAGACATAAATCCCCTGGCCCCAATTCATTTACTTTTTATCCATAAAAATCATACAACCGATTTAAATGATTTTTGCGCTAATGATCCAACGGGTTTAATGGAGTTAATTACTGCCATTACTCATTATTCCGAGGAAAAAGGTTTAAAGCAATCAGGTTATCGAGTGGTCTCCAACATTGGTAGTTCATCAGGTCAGTCAGTTTTTCACACACATTTTCATGTACTTTCAGCGCCAAGGCTCGGTAAGTTTGGTACCTAAATAAATTTTTTTTAATCAAGAAAAGCCCTCAAAACTCCGAAAACCTATCCTAAAATACCATTTTTTGGAGACCCTGTGGCCCTATTAAAAAAAATCTCAATCTTTATATTAAGCTTTCTTTTGGTGGTGGAATCCCAAGGATTTTCCTTTTATTTATTTAGTACGGCCTTTGCTGATGAGTTTGATAAAGCTCGTGAAGATTGTGCCAAGAAATCTTCCAAGGCTTGGGACGCAAGCCTTAATCGTTGTATTACCAAGCAAGAGTCTTTTGAGAATCGCCAGTCCTTCCGTTCATGTGAAAAGGAAAAAGACTACGCAAAACAAAGGGAATGTTTCGACAAAAATGCCGCTGATATGATAGGGGACTTATCGCCTAAAAAAGCCGGACTTAAGGAGATGCAAAAAACTGCAGAGGCCTTAGGTTATATTCAAATGATTATTGAAATGATTGCAAAGGATGGGGCTAATGCAAAATGTATGTCCTCAAAAGTCATGGCGGCTGCAGGTATTGTCGGAATGGGTGTTGATATCTATTTGAGCTTTTTTGTGGAGGATGAACTTCACGAGCTACAAGATAAGTATGCCAAAAACATCACCAAACAGAAACAACTTGATAAAGGAACCTATGAAGCTCAAATAGAGGCTTTTAATTACCTCCAAAAAGAACAGGAAACCTTAATCTCAGTAGATGAGAAAAAAATAATCGCATACGGATTAATGACAGGATTAAACGGTATCGCCATGTTGCTGGCCATTTACGAAATGACCCCATTTGGAGCCGCAGGAGCATGTACTGCCGAAGCGCCTAAAGGGGAAGGGGTAGATGTTCCCGATGCAAAAGTTGCAAAGACAGATGTGGACACCCCTCCCGATGTAGATACCCCACCGGATGGCGGTGGACCTCCATCTGGTGGAGATGGTAAAAAGAGCACAAGATTTAAAGATGCTGCCACCGATGTAAAAACTAAAAAGAAAGTTATCGATGCTTTCCCGGAAAAAGCTCCGGATGTAGATGCGGGCACCAAGAAAAAACCAAGCTTTGCAGAGATTGCCGGTGATGTAAAAACCAAGAAGGGAGTTGTCGACGCATTCCCGGGAAAAACTCCGGATATAGATACAGTTCCTAAAAAACCTGTTGATCCAGGCTCACCTCCAAAATCTCCAAGAGAACCCCCAAACCCCCCCAAAAAACCAAGTATTTTAGATGATCCTCCAGGAGATATCCCTTCAGCTCCAAAGGCCCCTGAAAAACCACCAAAGGCACCAGAACCTCCAGGTGAGCCTCCTAGAAAAGTAGCAGACCCTGGGGATCCACCACCGAAGCCTTCAGGAAAGCCTCCTAAAGATCCTGGGGATGTGCCCCCTCCAGCGCCAACAGGAAAAGCTCCAGCAGATCCAGGTCCACCTCCAAGAGATGTTGATACTGGGTCTCGTACTGCAAAAGCTCCAGAAAAACCAGTTCCTCCAGTAGAACCTCAAAAGCCTGCTGGTGGACCGACAAAGGCTTCTGGTGGAGGAGATTATGTTGCAGCAAATATTGAAACCACTAAAATGCAGAAAAAAGATATTACTGCTATGTCTGATGCTGACATTGATAGCTTAAATACCACAAAAGCAAATAAAGATTCCTTGAAAAAAATGAAGGCTGAAAAACAACAAAATCTTGATAACATCAAGACCCAGCAAAAGAAGTATGGGAAGGACCACAATGTAGATAATTTGGTTAAGAGAAATAAACAAATAGATCAAAAGTCTTTTGACATACAAAATAAATCTCAGATTCAGGATATTGCAGGAGGGAGGAAAGCCGGGGGTGGTGGTGTCGATTTAGAAACTTATAATAAACAGAAAGCAAAATATGATGCCGACATGGATACCTATAAGCAAAAGAAAGCGGAATATGACAGCTATCAAGCAAATCAAGGCGCTCAATTAAATGCTGATACAAAAAGCAAGGCGGCAATTGATGATTGGAAATCCAAAAAAGGTGAATATGACAATTATCAAAAACAAAAACTAGATTACGAAAATTATAAACAACAAAAAGCCGAATTTGATAATTATCAAAAACAAAAAGCTGATTATGATTCCTATTCTTCGAAAAAGGCTGAATACGACAATTACGCTGCAGATTCCTCAGCATGGAAGCAAAAAAATGAAAAATATAAAGGAGATTTAGAAGCTTATAATCAGCGGCAGCAGCAATATGATGCTGAAATGGATAAATACAATAAGGACTATGATACTTGGCAAAATCAAAAATCCAATAAAGATACTGGAAATGTTGAATATGAAAATGCCAAGAAACAATATGATTCCGATCTGGCAAAATATGATACCGATATGGATTCATGGACGAAAGAAAAGAAAAAATATGAATTAGATCGTACAAACTATAATTCCAAAAAGGCTCAATACGATGCGGACATGGAAGTCTATAATTCAAAAACTAAAAAGGAAGTTGTTGGAGATTTCGAAGTAACCGGTGAAACCAAGAAATCGCCTGAAGTCTCGGCAGCAAAAGTCGACCCAGGTCCACCACCTAGCGCTCCTAAACGACCAGATATTTTAGATAACCCCCCAGGAGATATTCCCCCTCCACCAAAAAAACCTGTGGATCCAGGTTATTTTGACTTGGTTTATTCGGATCCTCCGGAACTACCTCCTTCAAAACTTAAAGAATTCCCTGATTTTCCAAGAGGAGGAAAGGCCCCAGAACTACCGCCAGAACCACCTAGACCTCCTAAAGGCGCAGCTGATCCAGGACCAGCTCCTGCAAAAACTAGGAAAAATGCGGCAGGGCAAATGGAAGCGAATCCCGATTATCAGAAATGGGAAATAAAAAATGAAAAATTTGAGGCAAGAAAAAAAGCAGTTCCAGAATTTAATGAAGCTTATAAAAAATGGGAAGCGGATAAGGCAGATTATAAGGCCGACGTTAAAAAATATCGCGCAGAAGTTGAAGCGTATAAAAAGGATTTACCTCCAGCAAAGAGGAGAGAATTGGATGGTTATACCGCTGAACTAGACGCACATAATAAGCAAATTAATAAATTGGATAGGGATTTGGCGGAATTTGATAATAAATGGATTGATTATGAAAATGAGATGGATAACTATAGAACCCAAAAGAACCAGTGGAAGAATAAATATGGAGATTCAGTAGGAGGGGGAGACTCGGTCAAGAAAGCTGAATTCGATAGGGCCCAAAAGAAATATGACCAAGACACGGCTAAATATGATGCCGATATGGAAGCATGGAATGCCAAGAAAAAACAAGCTGAATTAGATCGAGTGAATAAAAAGTTTGGAGAGGCACCAGATGCCGATACTACCCCTAAAAAATCATTTGGAGATGTTGCTGGTGAAGTAAAAGATAAAAAGAAAGTGATAGATGCTTTTGAACCAGGACCTGAAGCTACTCCTGAGGCTCCAAAAGTTGAAGCAGAGACTAAACCTAAAAAATCATTTAAAGATGCCGCTGAAGAAGTAAAAACCAAGAAAAAAGTGGTTGATGCCTTTGAAAAGCCACCAGAAAAACCAATTACTCCTGAACCACCAAAAGGTGCTTGGGATACCATAAAGGAAAAAGCCGGACAATTTTGGGATTGGTTTAAAGGTTCCTCAGTTAAAAAAGGTGCCCAATTTGGAACAAAAGTAATAAAAATAAAAACCCAATTTTATAAGGGCGGTAAGGAAGTTGAATATTGTGATACGGATTTAGAAGAGGACTGTGAAGAGAAGAAAACTGAGATTCCTCAAGAAGGGGTTCAACCCGAAAGTGAAAGAGAAAAAAGTAAAGCGAAGGAAAATCCTAACGAGTCAAATAATCGCCTTAAAAAAATAAATTTTGATGACCCCAATGAAGTTCTCTCCTCATTTTTAAACCACAAGTTTGAAGATAAGGGCCTAGTAAATATTGAGGATGCCTTGATGCTTGAGGAAGAGTGGAAGAACAAGGTTTCTGGAGAAGTGAAATCTCCTTCAGTTGAGAAATATAGGAAAATGCAAGAGAGTGGTCTTTTTGGAGAAAATCCATTTATGGCCAATATTCTTTATAATATTATGCTCTCTTATCGAAAAATGAATCTGGCCAACTCCTTATTTCCCGAAGCCGTCGCACAAGATACTTCAAGTACCACGCCCTCAACTACAGGAGCGGTTTCTGATAAACCAAAAAATACTTGGGAGGAAGAAACCGATGACGAAGAGGACAAGGCAAATAAAAAAGCACGACAGGAACAAAAAGGAAAAGATGCTGGCATAATGGTTGGAAGTGCAGGGGCCGGTATGATTGGTGGAGCATTGGTATCAGCGGGTCTTGATAAGTTAGGCAGCTTTAGAGGAGCTTTGGGCAAGTTAGGTAAGGTTGTAGATAAGGTCCGGGTGTTTTTTGGTACCTCACCTGGGATTGCAGTATTATCAGGGATGTCTACGGCAATTAATGGGCTTACACTGGGATTTGTGGTTATGGAAAAGAAAGAATTCGAGGAAAACGTCAAAAAAATTAAGGATATAAAAGCTAAATTTGAAGAAAGTATGGCGGATTCCTGCCCGGCAAAAGCTGACAGGGAAACACAGTCAAAACCTCAATGTTACTGTTATACCATTGGGAGTGCTAGAAATAATTTAAGGAAGAATTCTGATATTTGTAAGAGTTATTGGGCAAGATTTGACGGCTCTTTCTTCGTAGGCGCTGGAGAATATGAATTTAAGGGAGAAAACGCGATTAAAGGTTGCGTTGGACTAAAAGGAAATTATGATTTTGATTGTAGCTGTCGAAAGTTTAAGGATAGAAATACAGGCTCCAATGCATGTATGAAAATTAATAATAGTTTTGAGGGGCTCGGAAATATTGGTAACTCTAACTCTGTTGGAGTTTTAACTTCTTATGCAAACGATATTGCCTCAGATCCTGCAACTATTCATAGACTAGATGGAGATGCAGTTGGAAGAAATGCTGTAAAAATGAAACAAGCCTCAGATAAGGCGCTTTTGGCATTTAATAAACAAAGGGTATCCCAAGGAGAAGCGCCTTTTGTAGTAGGTCCGCAGCAACTGGAGAACTTCACAAATAAAGTGATGGCCCTTCCAGAGAGCAGAGGCGCTATGCAGGCATTACAAGAAGCAAAATCTCAACCCGCAAGACCACCGATGGCCATGCCTAAGGATTTAAAACTTGCGGAAGAAAAAAAGGTAGACTTATCTAAGATAACTTACGAGTCGACCAAAAAGAAAACAGAAGAGAAAAAAGAAGAGGCTAAGGCCAAGGCACCAGATTGGGATTTCTTAGCCGCTGAAAAGAAAGAAGAAGAAGACCCAGATTTTATGGCCAAGTCTTTTGACTATGCTAAGGGCATCAAGAAGAATGAAATCGTTGAAAAATCGGATACAAGCATCTTTGATGTTATCTCTACCCGCTATTTAAAGACAGGATTGAAATTGTTATTTGAGGAACAGAAAAAATAATTTTATTCCAAGCCTTTAAAAAGTGATTTTATTAGCGATTTTTGCAGAGGGGAAAAATTAAAGCACCTCCCCATAAGGATTATGGGGCTGCCTAAAATATCCATATTGATCAAAAATTCCTGCTTTTCTTTATAAAAAATTAAGGTTCCAGAAGAAGCCTTATAAGTTTCCACTATTTTTAAATCTGCTTCTGAGAGGTTTTGAATATCTGGAGATCTTTTTCCAGAAATTTTTCTTTTGGTGATTAGATTTTTTCCCTTTTCCAAATCATTAAAATAAAGAACCAGATCAAAGGCCCCTAGGTTATTTTTAAGCAGCGTCCAGAGATCACAGAAAAAGGCATCGCGATCTTTATGAAGGGTATTTTTAAGGTTGGATACTGTTTCAAATAGGTGCTCAATCAAAAATAAATTATTTTTGAGAACCCATGGGCCATTTAGTTCGGATAGTTTGCTTAGGGCCATTAAGGGATTTAAAGTTTTAAAATCTTCAAAATTTAAAGATAAATTTTGACCAGTTGAAATAGGGAAAAACTTAAGTTCTTCGGTTAAAAAACTTTGCATTTCTTCATTAAATTCAGTTGAAGAAAGAATTAGCCCATCAAGATTACAGGTATTTAAATCATTGATACCGACGGTTTCCTCGCTAAGAAAATCTTTATTAAAGCTAAATTTTCTAATTAAAATATTGTCTGGCGAGTCAAAGAAACCCAACGAAACTTCCATCTTAGATACCCTCGTTTTTTGATCGGAGATACATTTTACCTTAAAAAAAGGGAAAAAAGAATATAGATATTTATCCTTTCCCTATAAGGGTTAAAATTATTATATGCGAATTTTATCCCTTTTTTGTTTTATCTTTATTCAAACAGCTTTCTCTCAAGATGAAAGATATTTTCGAGAGTTATTTTCAGGAGAGCTTACTCAAGAAAAAAGAAAGGTTCAAAAAAAATATAAATGGATGGCCAATTCCCCTTTTTATCAAATAGATCTCGGATCAAATAATTACCCCGAGAGTTTGGTTATTGAAAAAAAAGACGGGGAGGATTGGCTTCACGTTCATGATGATCAAAAAAAGAGAATTTTTAGTTTTCATTTTGATGTGAATGGAAAGGATACCCTGATTTATAGAATTTCAAAAAAAAGAATATCCAGCGCTACTGATTTACTAATAATTTACTATTATGAAGGAAATACTGATTTTAGAAATTTCAGTGGTTCCGTTAGGTTGTATTTTCTCACGGTGGATAATAGGGATTTAAAAACAATCTCAGTCCATAAGGGGCCGGTTTACTGGGATGAACGAGAGGTTCCAGGAGGAAAATATTCACAAAAAAAATATGGAATTGAACTGATCGATTTTAACCATGATGGAATTATGGAAATTGCTGTGGGCGGTAAATTTCTTTCTAGGGTTTATTTTTATAAATCTAATGGTAAATGGATTGGAGTTTAAAATTATCCAGCCTTTTTTTTGTCCTCTTCTATTTCCTCGATAGCTCGGTTTTTCTTATTTATATTTAAAAATATGAAAAAAAATAAAGGCAAACTCACCAGCAAAATAAGTAATTCAATTAATTCATTCAATTTACTTTTTTCCAATGTTCCATAATCTTGTGAAGAAAAATCATAGCCCTTTGCTTTTGACGGTTTAATAGCGGCTTGTTCTTCTATAGAGATGCCAAAGGTTGGCTCCACCGCGGGCCCTCTTCCAAAGAGAAAAGAGGAGTAGATAACTATGATTGACATGATAATCTTCATAAGAAGATAATCGGCTAAATGGATTGTTTTTATAAGAGGAAAAATGGTGCACCCGGGAGGACTCGAACCTCCGACCATTCGCTTAGAAAGCGAATGCTCTATCCAGCTGAGCTACGGGTGCATTGCATTATTTTGAGGTAATTCCTGAGAATTTAAGCCCAGTTATACTTACTGTCAAGAGTTGATCTTTCCTTAAAGCTGAATAAGTATGAACAATCTTTATGACTCTTTCAATACTATATTTTAAAGATTTTGAAGCCTTAAAGGGTCATTTAAAGACCCATAAGAGCACCCTATATATATCTTCCCAAACTTCTACCGTAATCCCCTTTCAATTTTTAAAAGACTATTTATGTCCTAATGATGAGGATTTTATAGTAGCTCATTTATCTGGTATTCCCCCAGAAATGGAGCTTTTAAATAATGACCAATTGAAAATTTCAGGTGGAGTAACTTGGCATCAGGCATTAGGGTATTGTCGATCTTTAGGGAGGGACCTTATGACCTGGCCAACGGAAGAGTCGGCAAATGTATTGGCAGGTCTGGCCACTTCTGCAACAGGAGAAAGAAGTTTTGCCTTTGGATCCTTAAGAAATCAAGTTGATCGGATTATCTATTTAAACTACCAGGGAGAACAAGTTGAGTTAGATTCAAAAAAAACTTTGTTTAAACATCACCTTTTTGAAAATTTGCAGAACGAATTAAAAAATTATCAAGAAAAATTCATCCCATACCTTAAAATGAAGAACGGACCTATTCCAAGATTAATGGTGGAAACTGATCTTATGATAGGGACAGAAGGCCAATTAGGCGTAATTCAAGAAGCGATATTCAACACCATACCGCTAAAGGAAACAAGGTTTTTAATGATTCCTCTTGTTAGATGGGAGGTTGATTTTAATCCCCATTTTGAAGTTTTTGAAAAGGTCCAAAGTTTTAGAGGAAAAATTTATTCTGTTGAATTCTTTGATTCAAACTCTCTCAATTATCTTTTAGATTCTCCTCTAGAAAAGGATCGAGATTATGTAACTTTAGAGGTAGTCGAGGAAAATCTGGAGGAGGTTTTGGGAATGCTTATTTCGCTAAAATATACCGAGTCCGATGAGATTTTTGAAATTTCTAGAAAAAAATTTCATGATATTAGGGGCGACATTCCTAGAAGAATCAATGAGGTTAATTCCCAAAGGGGCGTAGTAAAAAAGGGTACCGATGCCCAGGTGGATCCAAATAACTTTAAGAACCTTCTTGAAATTTATGCTGAAATGGCCGGAAAAGGTATCCCATACGCTGTTTTAGGGCATTTTGGAGATGGCCATTTGCACTTTAATTTTTTACCTAATAGGGATCAGATGGTAGAATGTGAAGGGTATTTGAAGGAATTTTATAAAAAATTGAGAGATCTTAAGGGTTCTCCCTTTGCCGAACATGGGATTGGTATTATAAAAAAGGTATTTGTAATGGATTTTTTTGACTCATCCATTTTAAGGGTTTTTAAATGTTTAAAAACACGACTAGATCCCTATGATCAGTTTTTTCCTCAAGGATATTTGAATATGTATAAAGGGAAAGAATGATTAAGGCGCAAGTTATTAGATCCTCCCAAAGGGAATTTGAATGTAGGTTGACTATTAGCGGTGAAGTTGTAACTGCCAAAGCTCTTGGGAACTTGTTAAAAAACAATGACTCCATTGTTGTAGGAGATAGAGTTTTACTTGAAAAACTTGGAAATGAGTTTGAAATTCATGAAGTAGAAAAAAGAAAAAATGAAATATTTCGCATTATAGTACGAGAGCAGAAAAAAAAAGTAACTGCGGCCAATTGTGATTTGCTGGTTATTGTCACTTCAGTTTCCCTTCCCGCATATAAGAGAGGAATTATTGAAAGATTTTTAGTGAGAGCTTATCAATGGGGCATAACCCCTATAATAGTTTTTAATAAAATGGATGAATATGATCCAAGTAAATTGGATTTGAAGTTTGAAAGGGATTTATTTCATAGATTGGGCATCGAATGTTTCGAAACATCGGCCCTAGATGAAAATTATAAGAATTATATTTTTGATAAAGGACCTAATGAATTAAGGGAAACCCTAAAAAATAAACTGGCCTTGTTTTTAGGGCAGTCTGGGGTGGGAAAAAGCAAAACAATCAGCTTAATTGGAAATGTGAATTTAAAAACGAGAGAAGTGGGAAAAAAAGGGAAGGGGAAGCACTCCACTACGTGGTCTGAAATTATAGATTGTGGCAGCTTTTCACTGATAGATTCTCCGGGAATCAGGTCTTTTTCTTTAGATGATATTTTCCCAGAGGATTTAATGACATATTTTCCAGATATTTCGGGTATTTCAGTAAAATGTAAATTCCCAAACTGCGCCCATGAAGAGAATTCCAAAGTATGTGAATTTAGAAGGCTTGATCCAAAAAAGTATGAAAATCAACTAATTTTATCTAGACTAGATTCTTATCTCAAAATCAAAGAAGAGATCAGTCAAACTCCTCATTGGCAAAAAAAGATTGAATAATTTCTAAATAATTCCGATAACTTTGGTTAGCAGGACGGGGATTGTTATGGTCGGAAAAATATTGGATTTTGTTCAAAAAAGAAAAGATTTAATTGAAGAAAAGCGACAGGGGTTTGAGCGTATAATGTTTAAAAACATTCTTGGGGCTTATGCCGTTTTAGAAGATAAAGGAGATATATTTCCCATAAACCTAGTGGATATTTCCTATAATGGATGTGGCTTTGAATTGCCATTTTCCGCTAAGGCACGGAAAAAATTTGAAAAGGGCGCCTCACTTAAGGTGAGAATGTACTTTACCAAAAATAGTTTTATCCTAACTATTGTAAAAGTGATGTATGCGACTGAAATTATTGATCTTAATAAGAAGAAAATGATACGTTTGGGATGCGAATTTGATAAATCAATAAGTTCTTATTCCGCCCTAAATAGCTTTATAGACTTTCTTTATAAGTTTGCGAAACTATCAACCCATGATGAGGGGACCTCGAAGACTTTTTTCATTTGAGATTTGGCCGCTAAATGGTAAGACTATACTTCGATGAAAGTTGCAATAATAGGTTCAGGACCCCTCGCCATAGAATTGGCCCTAAAGTTATATAAAGAAGAGGCTTCGGTCACCTTGTTTTCCAAAGGGGATCTGGGGGGCTCTGTAAAAACCCTTGCTCCTTACCTCGGTGATTACATTTTGGGAAAAAGCTTTTTAAGTATAACTACCGAAGAAGGCAGAAAGACCTTATCATATGATTTACCCGATTCAGAGCCTAGGCTGGCCACTTATTGGGAAAAATATCTAAAACCCCTTACCGAAAAACCAGAAATTTTAAATTTAGTTAAAAAAGGTGAGGTCCTAAGGATAAAAAAGTGTTTTTTTTCTCCAAACGAGGACAATCGGCTAAGAGACCTTTTCAGAGTCTTTTATTCGGTAAATCCTAAAGAAACTATTTTAAAAAGCATTGAGGAAAATCCTTCTGTTTTTGAAAATCTAGGAAAAGAAGTTTTGGATTCATTAAATGAAAAAATGGAGTTTTTCGAAGATTTTGACTTAGTGGTGGATGCCAGAGGAGTTCTCTTTAACCCACTTCCGATGGGGTCTTCACAGGGTGAGGCTTTAAATGAAGAAGTGCTGTCTAAAAAGGGCTTAGTATTTTACGGTATAAATGCTTTTTTAAATTTGGAGCAAGTGAAGAATGATGCCAAAACGGTATTAATTGTTGGATCAGGAGAAACAGCAGCTTCCTATTTGCTTTTACTAAGGGATTGGTTTTTTTCTCATCCAGATCGAAAAATAGTTTTGGTTACCAAGGAAAAAAGACCTTTTGAAGATGGTGAAATAAATCAAAATTTAAAAAAATTTCTTGAAGAAATTAATCTTGAATATGAAAAAAGAGTGGAGATCTTCCAAGCAGATATAAATAAATGGAAGGAATTAGAGGATTTTGTAAAAGCAAAGGTACCAAAACCAACCGAACCAATAAGAAAATTAGAAATTTTAGTTGAATCAACAATAAGCTCTTTGGACCGCTTGCTGGATAAGAATAATCTCTTTGTAACCGTTGAGTCTAATCAGGAAATCAGAACAATCGCCTTGGATGCAATTCTAGTTGCTACCGGCTATCAAATTGAAACTTCAATTTTTAAGGGTCTTCATATGGATTTTGATTATGGTGAGAAGACTGCAAAAAACTTTATCCATGCTGAACCAGGAATATATTCATTGGGACCGATTATTAAGGATAAAAGATATAATTTAGAGGATGGCCTTGAGCAGATACCTTTAATTCTTGAGAATATGTTTACCTTTTTTTCCAAAAGAATGTGATGAAAATTAAATATTTTTTAATTATTTTGGTTCTTGGCTGTTCTACCAGTGCTCTTAGGCGTGATAATATAGGTGACTATCAAAATACTTCTTCAATATTTAAGTATTTTTATCCTGATCTTCCTCTTTGGGCAAATTTCTCCCAGGCGGCCCAATGCCAACGGAGTTTTAGAGGAAAGATTTTTGATTTTAAAAATTTGGAAATGGACACCTCTTTTGATTATAAGGAGTTGGTCCAATTCCAATATCTATACAATATTGAATACAATCGGTTACTACAAAGTTTAGGGGAGGATTCTCCCTCGGTTAAGGAGGAAGAGAAGTTATTTTACAATGTCCTTGCTAACATTCGGACCGGTATCTATGGTTTTAACCCTCCTAAATACCAGCGGATTCATTTGATTTGGATTGATCCTTATCTGGACTCCAAAAAAGACTTTTTAAAATTGATAAATTCGAATGCTTTAGTATTAGGACATCCGGTATTTGTTTCACTTTGTCTTTCCCATCAGGAAGTGGTTGATTTAATAAATCGAAACGATCTCCAAAATAAAGATATAAGGATTCTCTCTTTTGAAGCCTTTTCACTTTTTGATTCTTCCCTTCATCTCCAAAATGCCCTCAAATTTGATTTTTCTCAATTCTTTGAAAAAAATCAAAAATTAATTTTTTATAGTTCAAAAGAAGTGGTTCCCAATGAATTTTTTGGAGATTTTGAAGTTTTTAAACAAGATCCCCAATAATAACTTTTTGGACCATTAGCTGAAGGTATTCATTTCCGTTAAAGCGATTAAGAGATAGAGTGAAAATGATGCTTAGACCTTCTTTTTTTTGTTGGTTAAAAATTTGATCAGGAGATTGGTGCATCCATTTTCCTATATAGTTGAAACTAATTCCCTTGAATTTATATTTGGAGTTTGCTGAGAAATTCCATTTAACATGCAAATCCTTTAGAACTTCAAAAGAATCCAACTTAACCCCGCTAAGTTTAAAAACGGGATTTTCATTGCCTCGGCCAAATGGGCCTATTTTTTCTAATTCTCTGATCAAATTTGGATTAATTTCATGTGGGAAAATTTCAATATCATAATAATCCTGCCGTGTTCTTTGAATTTCAGGGATTTCTTTCAGCAGGGACTTAATTTTTTTTGCAAATTCCTCAAACTTATCTTTTTTCATGGAGAGGCCTGCCGCAGCTTTATGTCCTCCAAATTTTTCAAAATATCCAGAAAAAGCATTTAAGATTTCAAAGAGGTCCAAATCCCCTGCGGATCTTGCGGAAGCCTTTATAATATTGGGATCTTCTGTATTCGTGAATACTATGGCGGGGACTTTAAAGAAATCTACCAATTTAGATGCGACTATGCCAATAACCCCTTCATGCCAATCTTTTTGGTAAGCTACACTTATAACGGGATCTTTATCTAGATTTTTTAAAATTTGATCTTTTGCTTGCTCAAATACTTGAGTGGTGATTCGCTTCCTTTCATTGTTACAATTTTCAAGATGGCCACGTAGATGGTGTGCAGATTCGATATTATCAGAAATTAAACAATTTAAGGAAAATTCGGGATGTTCCAGCCTGCCTTTGGAGTTTATTAAGGGTCCGATATAAAAACCGAGTTTTTCTTCGGTGATGGGCCCTTTCCTTTCCTGAAGGGTAAAAAAAGATAAAATTCCTGGATAGGTAGATTTCCCCATTTGACTAAGTCCATGCCTGACCAGTTTTAGATTTAAAGGGGTTAAGAAGGCTATGTCACAAATTGTCCCGATCGCTACAAATTGGAGTAGGGGATAAAGGGAGGGCGTTTCTATTTTAATATTTTTTTTAATCTGTAAGCAAAGAGCAAAAGCTACGCCTACTCCAGCAAGACTTTTAAGGTCGTTTTCACATTGTTCATCTCTTCTGTTTGGATTGATTACCGCAAAAGCATTGGGTATATTTTCTCTAATATCTTGGTGATGATCGGTAATTATTAGATCGATGCCTTTGGTGAGCGCGTAGTCTGCTGCTTCACAATTGGTTATACCGCAATCAACTGTAATTAAAACTTTAATTTCTTTTTGAACGGCCAAATCTATTGATGGAGGATGAATTCCATATCCATCAATAAACCTAGAAGGTTGAATAAGATCAACATCTATATTTATTGATTTAAAAAAATGGAAAAGGAGAGCGCAAGAAGTAGTCCCATCAACATCATAGTCCCCAAAAATCCCAATTTTTTCCTTATTTTCAATTGCTGAAATAATTCGCTTGCTGGCCTTTTCTAGATCCATTAATTGGGTGAGGTCGGGAATGCTTTTTAAATCCCAAGAAAAAATTTCTTGTACTTGAGAGGGGGTTAAGCCTCGTTTTTTAAAAATTCTAATTAAAACGTCATTAATAACTTTAGTGTTTGGGGCCAATTCCATCGAAATAGCCTAACACCTTAAATTACCGATTGCATTTATAAAAAATGGGGTCCTGATAAAGTTGTTCTACGAGGTAAGATTTTGGCGCAATTTTCCATACCCAAAGGGAAATACTGTTATCTAAAATATTTGAATCATAAACTTGCCAGGTTCTAGCAAGAGGAAGGTATGCGCAATTTTTTTCTGGATCAATTTTTTCTTCTGTTTTTAAAATAAATTCTTCCTTAATTTTTATCGGAAATTGATTGGAGTATTCACAAATTATTTTTTCTAAAGATTGTAATGACGCTTTATAGTGGGTTTCATCTAGTGCCCTTATAATTTTAATGCGGGCGTAAACTAAAAAGTTTAGGACTCTTCGTTTACAATAGTGATTTTGCAATCCTGAATAACCATCATTTTGTTCTGTAGGATCCCCAAATGTTTGTCTTACCTTAACCTTTTCTGGCCCACTGGGTTTTGGAAAATTTATCTCTTGAATAATTTTTGCGACACATTTTTCCACTTCCTTATTTTTCCCTTTAATAGATTCCTTGGGTACTGAGCCGTACTTATCAATTTCAAATTCTACTTTTAATTTATCTTTGGATTTTTTACTAAAACAGGTTTTAAAACGCGAAGAATTTTTGGTTAAGGCTTTTTTTACCTGCTCAGCCCTCAGGGGACCCTTTATCTCCGTTTTTTCAATAATTGGTTTTTTATAGGAGTATAATTTACCCTGATCTTGTTTTATTTCTTCTGGAGATGTTTTTGGGACAGAGGTATCCTCTCTGTAGGAGAAAGGATCCTGGGAATACATCATGCCTAGTAATAAAAATGAATTCCAAAACATAAAAATGTTTCGGTATTTTATTTAAGCTAGGTGAGTCTATTGCTTAAATAAAAATTATTTAGAGGTTAAGAAAGTTTAGCCTTTAGATTATTGTTAATTGCCTCTAGAAATAGTTCTGTGGAAAGATAATGACTGGAATCAAGTTTTTCTCCGTAGATACAAAGGGCCAGATCTTTGGTCATTTTACCCGATTCAACTGTATTGATGCATACCTCTTCTAGAGTATTGCAAAAATCAATTAACTCCTTATTGCCATCAATTTTTCCTCTAAAGGCCAGACCTCTGGTCCAAGCGAAAATTGAGGCTATTGGATTTGTTGATGTGCTTTTTCCTTTTTGATGTTCCCTGTAATGCCTGGTTACAGTTCCATGAGCGGCTTCTGCTTCCATGGTTTTTCCATCTGGAGTAACTAGGGTGGAGGTCATTAGACCTAAGGATCCAAATCCTTGTGCAACGATATCTGATTGAACATCCCCATCATAATTTTTGCAGGCCCAAACAAATTTACCGCTCCACTTTAGAGCAGCGGCGACCATGTCATCAATTAGACGATGTTCATAGGTGATGCCAAGGGCCTCAAATTTTTTCTTAAATTCTTTTTCATAGATATCTTGGAAAATATCTTTAAATCTTCCATCATATTTTTTTAGGATGGTGTTTTTAGTGGATAGGTAAAGAGGCCATTTTTTAGATAAGGCCATATTAAAACAGGCATGAGCAAAACCAGTGATGGATTCATCGGTATTAAACATACCCATGGCAACGCCATCACCTTTAAAATTATTTACCTCGTAAGAGGTTTTTTCTCCCGTTTCGGACTCAAAGGTCATGGTCAGCTTCCCCTTGCCCTTAACTAGAAAGTCTGTGGCCCTATATTGATCACCATAAGCATGACGACCGATACAAATAGGGGACGACCAATGGGGAACTAGTCTAGGTACATTTTTGCAAATAATAGGTTCTCTAAAAACGGTGCCATCTAGAATATTTCGAATAGTCCCATTGGGAGATTTATACATTTCGGTAAGGTTAAATTCCTTAACCCTCTTTTCATCCGGAGTGATGGTGGCACACTTAATCCCAACATTATATTTTTTGATGGCGTTTGCAGCATCTACGGTAACCTTATCTTTTGTTATTTCCCGATGTTCCATTCCTAAGTCAAAATATTTAATCTCTAGATCTAGGTAAGGAGTGATTAATTTTTCTTTGATAAAATGCCAGATGATTCGTGTCATCTCATCGCCATCTAATTCAACTATTGGGTTATTTACCTTGATTTTTTTCATTGAAAAATTCCTTTAAAAAAAATTCCGTAGGGAATTTACACTAGAAAGTTAAGATTATACGCAGTCCAAAATTTTTACTGACTTTATTTTAACTTGAAAGTTTTGACAAGACCATGAAGTCTCCAAATGGATCTAAAATGCCTAAATTTGTAGGGTATTTAAGTTGAAAGTGCTTTTAACTTAGCAGCTGAGTTTTGGGCGGGGCATTGTGTCTCTTCTGTGAATTATAACCTGCTATTTCTTTTAAAGATTTTTTTTAAAATCCCGATATTAATCATCAAATCAAGATAAGGGGAAGTATTCTTATGTTTAATGTGGGGAACCTACAAAAAGATTTAAAAGCATCCATTGTAGTTTTCTTGGTGGCATTACCCCTTTGCTTAGGTATTGCCCTGGCCTCCGGAGCGCCATCATTTTCTGGAATCTTAGCGGGAATAGTTGGTGGGATTATTATAGGATTGCTCAGCAAATCCCATACAAGTGTATCTGGTCCTGCCGCCGGTTTAACTGTAATTGTGCTTTCTGCAACTCAAAATTTAGGGGACTTTTATAATTTCACACTGGCCGTTTTGATTGCTGGAATTTTACAGGTTTTGCTAGGCTTTCTTAAGGCCGGAAATCTTGGAGGGTATTTTCCCAACTCTGTAATTAAAGGGATGCTAGCGGCCATTGGATTAATCCTTATTTTAAAACAGATTCCCCATTTCTTGGGATTTGATTCCAGTCTTATTGTTGAAGATTCTTTTTTCCAAAAAGATAAATTAAATACTTTTACTACGATTATAGTGGCCATCAAGCACACCAATTGGTCAGCATTTATTATTTCAATTTTATCAATTGGCATTATGATTTTTTGGGATATGCAGTCTAAAAAAGGAAAAACCTTTTTTAAACTTATACCCGGACCACTAATTGCAGTTTTAATGGCTATTTTGATTGGCAGGTTTTTTTCCAATGAAACAAGTCTCTTTTTCCTAAGTAAAGAACATTTTGTCATATTGCCTAGTGGCGACGGAATAACTTCTTTTTTTAGTTCATTTAGAATGCCAAACTGGGATGCAATTACCAACCCGTTGGTTTTAAAATCAGCACTTACCTTAGCAATAGTTGCATCCTTAGAAACTCTATTAAGTATTGAAGCAGTAGATAAACTTGATCCTCATAAAAGAGTTACTAATAAAAACTCTGAGCTAGTGGCCCAGGGGATAGGGAATTCCATTTCAGGTCTTATAGGTGGACTTCCTGTAACATCAGTTATTGTACGATCTTCCGCAAATATTGTGTCGGGAGGGGTTACTAAATTATCAGCAGTTTTACACGGATTTTGGTTACTTTTAACCGTGGTTTTTATTCCAAGATATTTAGAATTGATTCCACTTGCCACCTTGGCAGCAGTTTTAATTTTAGTTGGGTTTAAACTTTGCCCACCTAGCCTGTTTAAAAAAATGGCTGGAGAAGGGAAATCACAGTTAATTCCATTTGTAGTTACTATTTTGGCCATTTTATTTACCGATTTATTGATTGGAATCATTGTTGGATTATTGGTTGGGTTTGTTTTTGTGCTTAGGTCTTCTTCTAGTCACGCAATAATAATGGTTAGAAATAATTCAGATTATTTAATTAGATTTTTAAAGGATGTCTCTTTTTTGCAAAAGCCAGTGATGGAGAAAATGTTGGATGAGATTCCTAGGGGTTCTTCATTGATTATAGATGGTTCAAATCCAGTGGAAATTGATCACGATATTATTGTCATTATTGAGGAATTTCTTGAGGTATGCAAAGAAAGAAAAATTGATTGTGAAATTATAAAGGATTCAACAGCTTTAAACCCCTTTTTTAAGAGTTAATCTATGGAAAAAATTAAAAGGCTTCTTTTGGAAAATAGAGCATGGGCGGAAGGTCAAATTCAAAACGATCCCAATTATTTTGAAAATATGGCCAAGGAGCAAAATCCTGAAATACTTTGGATTGGATGTGCTGATTCAAGGGTTCCTCCTAACGTGGTGGTAAACACCAAACCTGGAACAGTTTTTGTTCATAGAAATATAGCCAACTTAGTTTATAAAGATGATGAAAATCTTATGAGTGTGATTGAGTACGCAGTATTATTTTTAAAGATAAAATATATCATTGTGTGTGGTCATTATAACTGCGGTGGTGTTAAGGCGGCATTTGAGGGGATTGAAAATAAGCGGCTCTCCAAATGGACAAAATCCTTAACCGATCTGAAATTAAAAAGTAAACCATCAGATTTTAATAAACTGGTCGAATTAAGTGTTCGTGATCAAGTTGAAAAACTCAAATCTTTGCCTGTCATAAACCAGGCTTGGGAAAACAGTCATTATCCAAAATTATTGGGATGGGTATATGATCTAAATACCGGTCTACTTAAAGAAATGGTCGAATTTGATATATCAGAAAAAAAAGCCGCGTGATTAAAAAGTAATTGATTACTTAAATTAAATCGTTAATTATTAATTGGCAGTTAAAATTGGAGCGCGCGACAAGGGTTGAACTTGCGACATCCACCATGGCAAGGTGGCACTCTACCACTGAGTTACGCGCGCCCTATTGAATTTGAGAGATATAATCATTGGAAAGAAAATCCGTCAATAAATTTTCTAAATAAGAGGGTGTCTATGTTTAGATTTTCCCCAAAAGGGGCCCTAGCAGGGGGTATAACGGTTTTTTTATGGGGGCTATTTTCCTGGTTAGTCCTACCCTGGCATCAATTTTCGGATTTAAAAAATGAGCATGAACTTTCTGGTGCAGTGAATTCTTCTGTTGTGGAAAGGGGGGTTTATATTCTTCCTAATATGCCCAGCATAATGGATAAGGATTCCCTTAATAATTATCAAGAAAGAAAATTTAAGGGCCCCACTGGAATCCTCTTTATTAGCCCCCATGGCGCCACCAATTTTACTCTATCGATGTTTCTTTTTTTGGGTGGTATATTTTTCTTCGCCGTCCTCTTTTCCTGTCTAATAAATTTGACCTCCGATTTAAGTGTTCTTCAGAAGGCCTCTTTTGCGTCTTTTGTTGCTATGACAGGAGGCGCCGTAGCTTTTGTTCCCTTTTGGATATGGTGGCAATTTCCTACCCTTTGGACCCTAATTCAGATTGTTGATTTAGGTATCGGATGGTTCTTAGGAGGTTTGGCCATTGCCAAATTTAGTGGAGTTAATATGGATATAAGTTTCCGTCTTTTCCCATTAAATTTCCAGAAAAAACAAAAGATTCCGGGTTAAAAGCCGGAGTTTTTCCCTTCCCGCCTGGGACGTCTATAACATAATTAAAAATGGCCCAACCAGGGACCTCATCTCTAAGGGCCTGGTAGATTTTTCTTCCCCTTTCAATATCTAGGTAAAAATTCATCCCTCCTTTCACTTGGTCCGGATGATGAAGATAATAGGGTCTTATATTTAGGGAAATTAAATTTTGAATAAGATCTTTTAATATTTTTGAGTCATCATTAACGCCTTTAAGTAGGACAGTTTGGGACAATAGATTAAGCCCATTCATCTTTAGGATGGCCTCTTTGACCTCTTCGTCTAGCTCATCGGAGTGATTTACATGAATGGCCAATGTGACTTTTTTAAAAGAGTTATTTTTAAGAACGGAAATAAAATTATCCGTGATTCTTGAAGGTAGGATTATAGGTGTTCTTGTATGCAGCCGAATAAATTTTAGAGAAGGTATTTTTTCAAATTCCATAAGATAATAGGACAACTTATCATCACTTAAAATTAGGGGGTCTCCTCCGCTGAAAATCAATTCTTCGATTTGAGGATTATTTCTAAGGTAATCTAGGGTTTCATTAAATCTGGGGAGAAAAAGGTCCTGGGAAAAACTTAATTCATTTTTTCTAAAACAATAACGGCAAATAACAGGGCAATTGGTGGTGGGAAGAAAAAGTGCCCGATTTTTATAGCGATGGATGATCTGCGGTGCCTTCAAATAAATTTTGTCCCCTATCGGATCGAGGAGACCGTTGGGAGAATTTTCTTCTATCTGGGGTACAAATTGTTTCCATAAAGGAGAATTGGGTCCCCCTTTTTTAATTTTTTCGGCAAAGTTCCTAGGTAAAAATACGGAATAGGGCGTGGCAGGTATTTCACAATCAAAAAAAGTTTTAAGGTCTTCCGCACTTTTAAGTGCGGTTCTCATATCCTCTTGCCAGGTCATTTTTTTCTTTTGGCCCAAGTGGCGGTTCCAATAATCAAAAGTGCCCCATAAACAGACATCCCAAAAAAGTTAAGGAAAACAGTTGAGGTTGTCATGGTTCCTGAGTTGGTAAGTGAATAAATCATCCAGCCAAGTAGGAATAGATGCAGGAATAGGATAACTATTTTCATTTTTCCTCACTTTTCTTGAACATTTCAAGATCCTCTTGAGTTGCTGGCAAGCAATCAGTGATTTTACTTAAATTATACATTTTATAAAGATCTGTATCCAAACAATGGGCATAAAGAACATGTCCTTGAGGGAGGGGAAGAAGACTTAAAGGTCTAACTGGCCGGTACTCATTTTTTTTAGATCCACCGGCATATTTAATTCTGACAATTTCTTGGGTTTCGATTTTATCCTGAATGAGTTTTAGATGGTCTTTTAAAACAAAGTTTTCAATTTGATGGAAATCATCGAGGTGAAAAAGAAAACTTCCGTGGAGATCTTTCTCCGTTGCCTTTAAAAGGGCATGCTTTAGGACTTCAAGACAAACTAAGGCATCATCTTCGGCGCGGTGGGCGTTCTTAATTTCAATATTTAATTTTTCTGCCAATAGACCTAGGCGAAAATGGGCAAATTCCTTAAAAACCAATCTAGATAGCTTTACTGTGCAATAAACTTTGTTATGGGAAAAAGGAAGACCCAATTTGTGAAGTCCATAAACTATAAAACCTAAATCGAATTGGGCATTATGGGCCACAAGAGGAAGGTCTTCTGCAAACTCCATAAACTTTGGGAGCACATCTTGTATGGGTGGAGAGTCCTTAACCATTTCATTGCTAATATGATGAATGGCGATATTTTTCCGGTCCATGGTTAGTTCAGGATTTACCAAGGAAACAAATTTCTCCACTCCTGATGGGGTGATTTTAATGCCGGCGATTTCCACGATTTTATTTATAAGCGGGGATAGTCCTGTGGTTTCAAGGTCTAAACAGACAAGTCCATCGGGAAAAAATTCAAATAATTTTGAAGAATCTAAGTTCAAAGTTGTTTTACCTTCCCCTTAAGCGTAAATGACGGTTCCAATTCAACGAATCATCCCTATGCAGCAAAAATTAGATCCAGTTATATTTAATTAAGGGTAAAATGGCTAATTGATTGACTATATTTTTCCTCCAAACTAAGGTTTGGATGGATAAAAATCAAGGACTATTTAATGAAAGAATTTGATGTAATTGTGCTAGGCGGCGGGCCTGGTGGCTATGTAGCAGCAATCCGAGCAAGTCAACTTGGTAAAAAAGTTGCTCTGATTGAGGAAGAAAAACTCGGCGGTGTTTGTCTTAACAAGGGCTGCATACCTACCAAAGCGGTTTTAAAATCTGCCCATGCTGTTCATGAAATTAAAGACATGAAAGATCTAGGTATTACTGTTGAGTTAAAAAGCCTAGATGGATCCCAGGCCGTTAAAAGAGCTTCAGGCATTTCAGATAGAATTTCAAAGGGCGTAGGCTTTTTGATGAAGAAAAATAAAATTGAAGTCTTTTATGGAAAGGGAACTCTTAAAGATAAAAATTCAATAGAAGTAAAAGGCGAAATTTTAAAAGGTAAAAATATAATTATCGCATCTGGTGCAAAATATAAAACATTTCCAGGTCTTGAACATGATGGGAAAAGGCTGATTGGGGCATGGGAGGCAATCAAGTTAGAAAAACTTCCCAAAACCATAGGAATAGTAGGAGCAGGTGCCATTGGTGTAGAGTTTGCTTACTTTTGGAATGCTTTTGGTGTTGATGTTCATATTTTTGAAATTCAGCCCAATCTTTTACCTATTGAAGATACTGAATCTTCTCAAGAGGTGGAAAAGGCCTATAAAAAGTATGGAATAAAAATGTCCCTGGGAATTAAGTCAATAACGGCCAAAAACAATGGGGATGATATAAGTTTATTTGTTGAAGATAAGGAAGGAAAAAAAACCGAACATAAATTTGAAATGGGACTTATTGCTGTAGGCATGGAAGGAAATATTAAAAATATCGGGCTGGAGAAATTGGGAATAATCACAGAAAGAGGATTTATAAAAGTAAATCAGATGCATCAAACCAACGAGCCTCATATTTATGCAATTGGGGATGTTAGTGGTCCTCCGCTTTTGGCCCATGCGGCTTCTCATGAAGGAATTCTTGCAGCCGAACACCTTGCAGGCCTTAAACCCCATGCCATGGATAAAATGAATATTCCTGGTTGTACTTACTGTCAGCCCCAGGTAGCTTCTGTGGGTTATACTGAAAGGGCCCTTAAAGAGAAGGGAATTGAATATACTGTTGGAAAAGTCCCATTTGTGGCCAACGGTAAGGCGGTGGCTTCTAATGAAAAAGACGGGTTTGTTAAGGTCTTAATGGGAAAAAAACATGGAGAACTTTTAGGGGCCCATATAGTTGGAGCACAGGCCACTGAGCTTATCCATGAATATACACTTTTTAGAACCATGGAAGGAATTGACGAGGAAATACTTGCTACGGTACACCCACACCCAACTTTGGGTGAGTGGCTTGGAGAAGCAGTTTTGAGTGCTAAGGGTAGATCTATAAATTATTAAGGAGATTTTTAATGGCTAAGGTGAAGGTTGTAATGCCTCAAATGGGTGAGTCCATCACCACCGGTACGATCACAAAGTGGAATAAATCTGTAGGCGATACGGTCGAGATTGATGATATATTGCTGGAAATCTCAACAGATAAGGTTGAATCAGAAATTCCTTCTCCTTACAAAGGAAGATTGGAAAGTATCTTATTTCCAGAAGGATCAACGGTTGATGTTGGTGTAACAATTGCTGAAATTGAAACTGATCTTTCTGCACTAGTCTCAAGTACTTCAAAAAAAGAGGAAGTAAAAAAACCAATTGAGGAAAAGGTTGTTCAAAAAACAGCTCATCAAGAAGCACCAGTTGGCGAGAGAAGATTTTATACTCCCTTGGTTAAATCAATGGCCAAAGAAACGGGAGTTTCTGTAGCTGACCTTTCCAAAATTACTGGATCTGGAGCCGGAGGCAGAGTTAATCGAAAAGATTTTGAGGAATTTTTATCCAAAAAAGATTCCGCTCCAGTAGCTCCCTCAAAGCCCGAGCCCAAAGCGGTAGCAATGCCAACTACGGCGCCATCTTCAAGAGTTGAAATTATTCCAATGAGCAATATAAGAAAAACCATAGCTAAAAATATGGTTCTTTCTAAAACCACTTCGGCCCATGTTAATTCCATTGCGGAAGTTGATCTTACCCACTTGGTAAAATTTAGAGAAAGTGTAAAGGAAGATTTTAAACGAGACGAGGGCTTTAACCTAACCTATAGTCATTTTATTATGTATGCCCTGATTAAGGCCTTAAGAGAGTTTCCTACCGTCAATTCTTCTATTGAAGGTGATAATGTAGTGCTGAAAAAATATATTAACTTAGGATTTGCTGCTGCCACAGATGATGGTTTGGTCGTTCCAGTGGTAAAAAATGCAGATTCTCTCAATATGCTAGGTCTGGCCCGCGCTGTTAATGATTTAGCAGAAAAAGCCAGAGCAAAAAAATTAACTTTAGATGAACTTTCTGGTGGGACTTTCACCTTTACCAACAATGGCTCTTTTGGGGTTTTAATCGCCACTCCAATTATTTTACAACCCCAAGTGGCCATCTATTGTGCTGGAGTTATCAAAAAACAACTTGTGGTTATGAAAGACGACAACATCGCCGTTAGATCTATAATGTATGGAACTCATGCCTACGATCACCGTTTAATCGATGGGGCCGTAGGTGGCGCCTTCTTAGCGGCAGTTCATCGAAATTTAGAGGAAATGGATCCTGCTTCGCTTTTTTAAGGAGAGCATATGAATGAAAATGGACTTTACAAAAAAATTGCTTTTGTAACTTTGGGTTTGTGGATTTTAACCCTAGGTATTTTAGGTTACTTTTTTGTACAGGGGTACACCCAAAAATCTTCCGATAATCGTCAGGAAGTTATGCTTTCACCAAGTGAGAGAGATTTGGTTTTAGGTGAGATGAGACAATTATTAGATTCCGTTAGTGGAATTTTAAATGGTTTGGTTGAAAATGATATGGTCAAGGTTGAAAATAGCGCCAGGGCAGGGGGAATGCAAATGGCCCAAGATGTAAATCCTATGCTTATGGGAAAATTACCCAGTGCTTTTAAGGGTATGGGGATGGGAGTGCATAAGGCCCTCGACGACCTTGCGGATGCTTTAAAAGAAAATAAGGACCCACAAGATGTAATGAAGAGAATGGCAAAAATTACTCAGACCTGTGTTGCCTGCCATGCGGTTTATCGATTATCTCTTGAAAAATAGTTTAATCCCAAAGAGCTTTTAACCGTTCCTTAAGGAATTTTTCTCTACCCATATCTGTGGGATTATAAAACTTTGGAATTTCTTCTTTTGTATAATCCTGTTTAATAAAATGAGAAGGATAATTGTGAGGATATAGATAGGGTTTTGCTCCCTTTGGAGGGTAGTTTTTTAAATGATCAGGAATTTCTATGGTTTTGTTTTGGGCCACAAATTCCAAAGCAGCATCAATGGCCTTGTAAGAAGCATTGCTTTTAACTGTTGCGGCCAAATAGGTGGTTGCTTGGGCCAGATTAATTCTAGCTTCTGGCATTCCAATATTTGAAACGGCCAAAAGGGCAGAGGTGGCAAGAGTTAAGGCGCTAGGATCTGCATTGCCAATATCTTCGGAGGCAAAGATAACTAATCGTCTAGCGATAAAGACAGGGTCTTCTCCGCCATCTAACATAATGGCCAGATATAAAAGGGCCGCATCGGGGTTAGATCCTCTTAAACTTTTTATAAAGGCCGAGATAATATCATAATGCCGATTTTTATTTTTATCGTATTCCCTAGCATTTTCTAAAATTATGGATCTTATTTGCAAAAGATCTAATGGGACTTTTGATTGGATAATGATTTCTAAAATATTTAAGGCCGAGCGGGCATCTCCATGGGAGTAATCCGCTAAGACTTCTAGCGCATTTTCCACCAAGGTAATTTGATTTTTCTTGCATACAGTTTGAAGTATTTTTAATACCTCATCCTCGCTTAGTTTTTTAAGAGGTATGATCTGCACCCTCGATAAAAGAGCGGGATTTATACTTGATCTTGGGTTTTCGGTGGTGGCCCCGATAAGGGTAAAACTTCCTTTTTCCACATGGGGTAAAAGTGCGTCTTGCTGGGCCTTATTGAAACGATGGATTTCATCTATAAAGATTATGGAGTCTTTGCCAAAGTTAGATTTTACTTCCATGGCACTTTGGATAAGTTTTTTTAAATCTGCCACTCCTCCTAATACGGCATTGAATGGATACATGTCCTTTTCGGAATTTTTTGAAACCAGATGGGCCAGGGTGGTTTTTCCAGAACCTGGGGGGCCAAAAAAAATCAGACTAGGAAAATTTTTATTTAAGAGGAAAGGAAATCTAGAAAATATTTGTTCTTGACCTACAAACTCTTCAAATTTTTCTGGCCGCGTTTTAAAGGCCAGGGGTGGAGTATTGTTTTGAAAAAGGCTGGTTTGCATTAAATCCCACCCCAAACTAATTTTAATATGGAATTCCATCTTTTATGCATGGAAGCCAAAAGTGTCAATGAATCTGGAGTAAGGGATGCTTTCCATT
>JACCDG010366152.1_pt1 | contig 32136 bp, 42 predicted proteins | sample 7442471 | NCBI WGS metagenome assembly JACCDG01 (sample SAMN15323444, study PRJNA562643) | freshwater metagenome | isolation source: river surface water | place: USA:Blue River Watershed | collected 2017-08-17 | reverse complement strand
GTAACATTGGGTAGCACAGCATTGACACTTGGTTCAACTGTAACAACTGTTGCAGGTCTATCAAGCGTAACATCAACATCATTTGTTGGTGCATTGTCTGGCGCGGCAACTACTGCAGGTACTGTAACAACTGCGGCTCAACCAAATATCACATCAGTTGGCACATTAACTTCATTGTCAGTAAGCGGTGGTTTAACAACTGCTAATATTACTACAGGTGCTAACTCAACAGCAGGTAGTTTGACAGGTAACTGGACATTAACTGCTGGTTCAAGACTACAAGCAACATACGCTGACTTGGCAGAAAAATATGTAGCAGACGCTTCATATGAAGCCGGTACAGTATTGTTGTTCGGTGGTGCGTATGAAGTCACTATATCAAATGCAACTGATAGTCATAGTGTAGCAGGCGTAGTGTCAACTAACCCAGCATATATCATGAACAGCGGTTGCCAAGGTGAGCATGTGGTCGACCTAGCACTACAAGGTCGTGTACCGGTCAAGGTATCAGGACATGTAAGCAAGGGCGACTTGATGGTATCAGGCTTGAATGGTTATGCTGTTGCAAACAACATGGCCCGTGCAGGCACTATCATCGGTAAGGCATTGCAGAACTTTAGTGGCGATCACGGCGTAATCGAAATCGTAGTTGGCAGAGTATAATCTCTGCCGACTTTTTTCGCTGATAAGTACATTTGTGACGAATGTATTCATCCTCGATTATCCGGCTCGACTTAAAGCCTGGTCTGAACTTAGAACCAAACTTCAAGACTCATCATTAGAAACCAAATCTATCGAAATAGATAAGTTTTGGCAGCGCGTGCCGACACAAACCTATTACCTTCATACAGATTACATCAAGGATTGGCCTACACCTTGGGAACTAATTTCCGATAATGTTTATTGCAACTATGCAAGAGCATTGGGAATGATTTATACCCTTTTACTAGTGGGTACCAAAAATCTTGAACTTGTCGAAGCAAAAGACGATAATAGTAATGAAGTTGTATTAGTCCTAGTGGATAACGCAAAATATGTGCTGAATTACTGGCCCAACACGGTAGTAAATAATCTCATCACAGATTTTAAGATAACTAGAACACTTGACATCAGTCCACTATACTATAAAATAGGTTAAAAATGAAATTAAACGTTATTAAACGCTCAGGCGCACAAGAACCACTAGCCGTTGAAAAATGGCAAGCACAGGTAGCAAAAGTATGTAAAGGTATCGCAGATGTAAGTCAGTCGATGATCGAAATCAAAGCACAGCCACATTTCTATGATGGTATCACTACTAGAGTTATTGATGAGATCACACTACGCGCCATAGTTGACCTTATCGATGTTGAAAGCAATCCCGATGTAGGTCATACCAATTATCAATATGTAGCAGGCAATCAACGATTGAGCATGTTGCGTAAAGATGTTTATGGTAGTTACCAGCCTTTGCATCTATATGAAATCGTAAAGAAAAATGTAGCAGCCGGATTATACACAAGCGACTTGCTTGAATGGTATACTGAAGACGACTGGAACAAGATGGAAGAACTCATCGATCATGAGAAAGATGAGCAATACAGTTATGCCGCCATCGAACAATTGATTGAGAAGTATCTTGTACGCAACCGTGCTACTAAGGAGATTTATGAAACACCACAAGTTCGTTACATGGTTGCGGCAGCAACAGTTTTCCATAATGAAGAAAAGAGTCAAAGATTACGCTATATCAAAGAATACTACAATTGCGCTAGCGATGGCTTGTTTACTCTTGCCACCCCTGTGCTTGCTGGTCTTGGGACTCCTACAAAACAATTTAGTAGTTGCGTTCTCATCCGTAGCGATGATGATTTGGATAGTATCTTTGCGTCAGGCGAGATGATGGCAAAGTATGCTAGCAAAAGAGCTGGCATTGGTTTAGAAGTAGGTAGATTGCGTCCATTGGGAGCACCTATTCGCGGAGGCGAGGTCATGCATACAGGCATGATTCCTTTCTTGAAGAAATGGTTCGGTGATCTGCGTAGTTGCTCACAAGGAGGCATTAGAAATGCAAGTGCTACAGTATTTTATCCCATTTGGCATTATCAGTTTGATGATCTTATTGTACTTAAGAACAATCAAGGAACAGAAGAAACCCGAGTCCGTCATATGGATTATGGGGTTGTGCTTAGTAGTTTCTTCTGGAGACGATTCAAAAACAGAGAAAACATAACATTCTTTGATCCTAACGAAGTTCCAGACTTATACGAGGCTTTCTATACAGATTGCGCGAAGTTCGAAGAACTTTATGTCAAATACGAGAAACGCCGCGATTTACGCAAAAAAAGCATGAATGCTGAAGATGTGTTCAAGGGCGGCATATTAAAGGAGAGAACTGATACAGGCCGTATCTATCTTGTGTTCATCGACAATGTGATGAATCAAGGACCATTCGACCCTGAATATCATACGATCTATCAGTCAAACTTATGCTGTGAGATACTTTTACCTACTAAACCTTTTAAGCGCCTCGATGATGATGCTGGTCGTATCGCTTTATGTACTCTTGGATCAATCAATTGGGGAGCATTCCGCAATCCCGAGGATATGCGTAGGGCTTGCCGTATTCTTCAGCGCAGCCTCTGTAATATTCTTGACTATCAAGACTTTTTAAGCATTCAGAGTAAATTAAGTAACGATGAGATTCAACCACTTGGCATAGGTGTGACTAATCTAGCATACTGGCACGCCAAGCGAGGTCACAAGTATGGTGATAAAGATGCACTACAAGAAGTCAAAAGTTGGATGGAGCATCAAGCATATTATCTAACAGAAGCCACAGTTGAACTTGCTAAAGAGCGAGGCAAGTGTGTAGATAGTGATAAGACACGATATGGTAAAGGTATATTCCCTTGGGAGTTACGAGCCAAAGGTGTCGATCAACTTGCTAACTTCAAACCTGAACTAGACTGGGAACCACTCAGAAATGAGATGAAAACATATGGCGTAAGAAATGCTACATTGATGGCAATCGCCCCTGTAGAAAGTTCAAGCGTAGTGATCAACAGCACGAACGGCATTGAGATGCCTATGTCATTGATCAGCGTCAAAGAAAGTAAGGCAGGAAGTTTCACACAAGTTGTTCCAGATTATCACAAATTAAAAAATAAATATCAGTTGATGTGGGAACAACAAGACTGTGCAGGATATTTAAAGACTGCGGCAGTATTGGCAGCATATGTAGATCAAAGTATATCCACAAATACTTTCTATAATCCTGCACATTTCCCGGATCGTAAAGTTCCAACCACACTGATCGCTAAGAATCTTATGCTTGCCCATCAGTGGGGACTTAAGACATTCTATTATAGCTTGATCAATAAGGCTGGAGCAAAGTCAACAGAAGAAAAATTAGTAGTACAAGAACAAACAGCAGTCGAGATGGATGATGACTGCGAAGCATGTAAACTTTAGAAAGGGAATTCGATGGCTTACAGCACACAAGTAGTAGATCATTATGAGAACCCACGAAATGTGGGTAGTTTTGCTAAAGACGATGACCGAGTAGGAACTGGCATGGTCGGCGCCCCGGCATGCGGGGATGTGATGAAATTGCAAATCAAAGTATCTGAAGATGGTATCATAGAAGATGCTAAGTTTAAGACATATGGTTGCGGGTCAGCCATAGCAAGCAGTTCATTAGTAACTGAATGGGTTAAAGGCAAAACATTAGAACAAGCAGGGCAAATCAAAAATACCCATATTGCTGAAGAATTAGCACTACCTCCTGTTAAAATACATTGTAGTATATTGGCAGAAGATGCTATCAAAGCGGCTATCAGCGATTTCAATGTCAAGCATACTTGCTGCCAGAAATAAGAGTAAACATTAATGCTTGAAACCATATGTGATATTTTAGTTGATGCTTATAAGCGTAATTGGATCACCAGTCGTGATGGCAATGTCAGCATTCGTCATCATGACCGCAATTACTTTTATATCACCCCTAGCGGTGTTCGTAAACAGACACTACAACCAGATCAGTTTAAGAAGATTAAAATACAGCAAGTCCCACATGCCGCACCGCCATTTTATCTGAATGGTTGGGAAGAGATGGAATATACTGATATCAGTAAAAATTTAAAACCAAGCGGCGAGATACCTATGCATTTTGGTCTACAACGCATGTTGGGTCAGCATAGCCATGATGTTCGTGTTGTAGTACACATTCATCCTACTTATATTGTCGCGGCAATGCATGCCGGTATACAACTTGATAAATTAGTGAAAGATTTTCCAGAGTTAGGTAGATATACGAAAGTAGCACCTAATGTACCTGATGTTCCTCCTATCAGCGAAGAACTAGCACAGGGAGTACATAATAATCTAAGTCTTGATAAAGATGGCTACACTAAGTATGATATTGTAGGAATAAAAGGACATGGAGTCGTTAGCATAGATACTAGCCCGTGGAGAGCATACGAACACATTGAACGATTAGAACATATCTGTAAAATAGTATTAGCATCAGGAAATTACAAATGAGCAAAGAACAATATAACCTAAAAGCAAAAACAAATTATCTAACAAGAAAGATGTTCCTCGACCCAGAAGGTCCTGTGACCATTCAAAGATTTGAGGAAGTCAAATATAACAAGATACAGAAATTAGAGCAAACTGCTAGAGGTTTCTTTTGGGTTCCAGAAGAAGTCAGTCTAACAAAAGATGCTAATGATTTTAAAGAAGCAAGCGATGCGGTGAAACATATATTCACTAGCAATCTATTGCGTCAGACTGCATTAGACAGTTTGCAAGGTCGTGGCCCCAGTCAGATATTCACTCCAGTTATCAGTTTGCCAGAATTAGAGGCATTAATTTATAACTGGACATTCTTTGAGACTAACATTCATAGTCGCAGTTACAGCCACATCATTCGTAATATCTACAATGTACCTAAGGATATTTTCAATAGTATCCATGATACAAAAGAAATCGTTGATATGGCAAGTAGTGTAGGCAAATATTATGATGACTTACATCTTATCAACTGTAAAGTAGAAGCAGGTGAAAAGATAAAAGAAACTGATCACATCAAAGCAATTTGGTTAGCACTCAATGCCAGTTATGCATTGGAAGCATTTAGATTCATGGTAAGTTTTGCAACTAGCCTTGCTATGGTCGAGAACAAGATTTTCATCGGTAACGGTAACATCATCAGTTTGATTTTACAAGATGAACTATTACATAAAGAATGGACTGCTTGGATCATTAATCAAGTTGTCAAAGAAGATCCTAGATTTGCAAAAGCAAAACAAGAAACAGAAAAAGAAGTATATGACATGTATATGGATGTCATCCGTGAAGAGAAAGAATGGGCAGATTATCTGTTCAAGAAGGGAAGTGTTATTGGTCTCAACGCCAATATTCTAAAAGACTTTGTTGACTATACAGCCACCACAGCACTCAAAGATATAGGATTAAAGTACCACCACAACGCACCCAAGACCACACCTATACCGTGGTTCAATAAGCACAGCGATACTAGCAAGAAGCAAACCGCACTGCAAGAAAACGAGAGCACCAATTATGTGATTGGTGTCATGAGCGATCAATTAAATTACGACGATCTGCCCTCGCTATAATTACATATAATAAGGAGAATAATATGAAGGCTATCATTTGGAGCAAGCCGGGCTGTCCTTACTGCGTACAGGCCGAAAAACTATTAGAAACTAAGGGATACGAAATCGAAGAACGAAAGATTGGATTTGGTTGGAATAGAGAGCAGTTACTTGAAGCAGTACCGAACGCAAGGACAGTTCCGCAGATATTTCTAGACGGGAAACATGTCGGTGGATACGACAATTTAGTAAAACATTTTAACGAGGCACAATAATGGATATTACAGCAGGACAGACATATAGTTTTAAACTCAATAGCGGCGAAGAATTGGTCGCTAAATTAGTAAAAATTGAAGATGGGTTTTATTTGATCAGCGACCCAGTAAGCATTGGACCCGCACCTAGCGGCGGATTAGGATTAGTGCCTAGCATGTTCACCGTAAATATGCACTCAAATGTGAGACTAAATACTAATAGTGTCGCATTAGTGGCGGATACAGATGACAGTGTTAAAATGAAGTATATCGAAGCCACTACAGGAATCAAGGTTCCTGACAAGAAAGTTATATTAGGATAATTTAATGCCAAAATTAAGTCGTAAGGGTGACAAGAATACTACAGGAGGACAAATCATTCGCGGTGCAGGCACCGTGTTTGCCAACAATAAACCTGTAGGATTGCATACTAGCAAGATCACACCTCATGACCCTAAGAAAAACAAGAACCCTCACAATAACGCAAGTACTACAGAAGGTAGCCCTACTGTGTTTGCTGAGGGTGATCCTGTATTAAGAGTGGGCAGTGGTAATACATGTGGTCATAAAATTGTTGAAGGTAGCGACGACGTTTTCGTTGAGTAATCACGATGGCAGACACAGGTAAACAAAGCCCATTAGGCGTAAATGTTGTAGGCTCTCTGTTAGCCGGTCATGATATTGCCACACCCGATAATACAACATTTTACATTAATCCAATCGCTGAAAGTTTTTACGGAAAGAGTAAAAATAATGCAGACTATAATCCGGGAAGCATCGTCAATGATACTTGCTTGAAATGGATGACATATGCGTTAAAGGAAGCATGGGCTAGAACTCCAATGGCCGGAGTGCCGAGTAATATAACACCTGAAGTATATGATGCTATGTTAAACATAGGTCAAAGTCGTATACCTGCATTGGGTAACAGCAAGCCACCCTCATATCAAGTTGATGATCCAACTGGTTTTTGGCAAAAGACAGGCGCAGCAAATACAGGACTTGCGATCACAGGTAATGTAGATCATGGTCAAGACGCTAGTTGGGATCCATGGGACAGCGGGGATCCTGCAGGCTCTAACCCCAACAGTGAAGTTACTAAGTGGGGCTGGGTTCGTGCAATGGCATTGCAGGCGTATAATGAATTTTATTTCAACGCTGAGATAGAATATAGCACCCCGGGAGACTATTCTTATACTAGCGCAGTCATAAACGATGATCCTTCGTATAAAGATTTTACTGATTCATTTCTTAGATCAGACGGGTTTGTAAAATTATCAAATGAAGCGATATTTGCGATTCAGAATTCGCAAACATTTTTGCAAGGTACTTTTAGTAACCAGGATGATTTGATCACAGCCGATATATCTGGTGTAAGTTTATCTGCTAGAGCATTTGGACAAGATTTAATAAATATAGGCAAGGCTGTCGATTTAAAATTAATCAATATATTCGGGTTACCTTCTGGATTATTGAGAGTGCTAAAAAATAATAATGCATTGACAGGTTCCGTGATTTTATCTTTATTAGCGGCAGGGCTGTCAAAAACTGATATTGAGAATATCAGCAATGGAAATATCACTCCCACTAAAGATCAAGAACAAAAAATGTACGGCGCATTTTTATTAATAGTGTCAGCCGATCTTCAAGAAATATTAACGATACTTGAATGCAAGACAAAAAAATTAGAAAGTCTTGCAGACTTATTGAGTGTTAAGAAGTTATTTCCGTTAAGTTACAGAACACTAACTGTACCGATATACAATACGAACCCCGGACCCACTAATAGTAAGACATATTATCTCTTATTCATTAATGATGCATTAAATCCACAACTTGTTCTGCCGAGAATTAAAGAAATTGTAGGGGAGATAATACCAGTAAGACCGCCGCCTATAGTAGAAGAACCGACACCACAGCCACCCCCACCTCCGCCAACGAAGATACCGGAACCGGAAGTTATCGTTATACCACAGCCGCCGTCTATTCCAGTACCGGTACCGCCCCCATTACCTACTGGTGGAGGCGGCGGAGGTTGCGTAGCATTAGAAAGTTTTGTACCATTAGTCGAAATAGAACAAAAACACAACAAGCGTCCTATTACTCATGCTTGGATGTTAGAAAGCGGTATGAAGATCAGTTTAGGTACAGAAGAATTGACTATAGTAGATGGTCAAGTAGTCAAGACACTGAACGATTATCAGCCTTGTGTTCGTATTAGCACCAGTGATGGTATCACATTAGTATGCTCGACTACTGCTCCTATATTAACTAAAGACAAGGGCTTTATTCCAGCAACAGAAGTATATGGACAGCGTGTAGCAGTCATGCGTGGTGGCACTACATGGTTCGATGAAGTAGTAGGATTAGAAGATGTCGGTATGAAGTTCGTTCGCGTTATCGATGCCGGTAATAATAGTTTCTGGGCAGGCGAAAGACCCGGCTCATATATATTGCACCATAATGTTCCTATCAACGAACAGAATGATATGGAGAAGAAATAATCATGGCTGACGAACTAAATTTCCAGATACCGCAGCAAGGCTTTGATAGTTATCTGTATGGTATCATACCAGATGATCAAGCCGTGTTAGCAGGTGCGCTTAGTGTCAGTATGCAACAGATTAGAAATATTGACAAAATCAATATACAAGAGTTTGCACAAGTCGCATATAATATTGAGAATATGGCAGGGCTACCTTTTGCAGGTGGTACAAACATTCCTACCGATTTACAGTCTGCTGTTTTTGCCAAATCAAAGACAGCATTAGGATCAGGAATATACGGCACTTGGACCATGAGTAATTTCTTTGGTTGTATGAGTGGTCTTCCATACCCATTGAAAAATATATATGATGGTATCAAACAATTAGAAACAGATACTCTTAAAACAATATATCAAAATTTATATCTTGCAGTGACTTGGAATCCTGCAGGGACTATGACTGTAAATTATACAAATGATGGATTTGGTAATTATACTTTCCAAAGCGTGTCATATTCTCAGGGCGGTGGATATGGGCGTGATGGTAATCCGGCACCAACCGTTTCAATCGCAGGAGCGACAGGTAATTTTGTCATAGGCACTGACCCCGATAATTTAAACACTTTCGGAAAAATAATCGGAGATACTTTTATTGCTTCAGGAACTACGACATCTCCCACTACTAGTGTTGCTATTCCTGATCCTCCGGGAACAAATTGGACTAACATAAACACTGAAATTTTAGCATATGTGACCGCTGCAAATAATGAAATTCAATCGATAAAGACCGCATCAGCACAAAATTTTGAAGCATCAAAAATACTTGATGTTTGTTGGAATATCACTGGTACTGCGCTGAAGCAAGAGCAAAGAGCAAGAAATAATTTTGCACCACCCGTGACAGTACCATACGATAGATGGTATAATATTGCCCCTACTGCATTTTATGTTTTCGTTGATAGCATACCCGATCTTGCTAAAAAGACAGAACCACATCAATCAGCACAAACACTTGAACATATCAGTAATATAAGAAATGTGGGTGGACAGAGCGTAGTAGGCTTGATGAGAGAAAGTAGAAACCAAGAACGATTAGCACAAGTGGGTATAGAATTAGATAACAATATCCCTGACAGATTAGATGTTCAACTGCAAAGAATGATATTCAATGGCCCATTACCTAAAGCCGTCGACGGCATTAATGGATATACAATACCGGCGAATCCTGCATTCGAATGTGTGACTGGAGGTAGTCCTTGTGATCTTGATGTTACAGTAGAAGTCTGCGCTCCTAAACCTGTCGCGTTTTTTGATCCTAATACTCAAGAATTACAAGAGATGACAGGCACGGGCGCTGGAAATATATCAGCCATAGTAAACAATACAAGTTTGGGACCGTTTGGTAACGGGACAGGTCCGGTCGTATTATTAGACGGTCAATTACCGCCCGGATTACCGCCACCCGAATCAGCATGCGGTGAACCTCCGCCGGACGATTTGATCTATACACCAACCGCAGATTTACCCGTTATTTTATACCCCGTAATACCGATAGGTGAAAGCCCACCGTTAAATGGTTCTAACCTCGTACCACAATTAAACACAGCATACACAGCATCAACATTAATTCCAAGCACTTATGACATTGACGAGGCTATAGATAAAGTTATTGAGTGTAACTGTGATTGTTGGGTAAATTAATACCCAAAAAACTAGCGTTATTAAGATCAAGTAGTTACAATAATTACTTAATGTGTCTTATCTAAAGGCATTGGGCGACCAATCCGTAGGAGAAAACAAAATGGAAAAATCGTTAAAAAGTCTGAACTTGTTGTTTGGGTTATTGTTTGTTATAGCGTTGACATTTATGATCAGCACTAATAAGATTCAATCACTAAGATCAAATAACTATGCCAAGACCGAAAGTATAGAGAGCATCGAAAAGAATCTTTCATGTTTAGCACTCAACATTTATAGAGAAGCAGGACATGAACCTTTCGAAGGGAAAGTCGCAGTGGCTCAAGTTACATTAAATCGCACTGAACATCCAGCTTTTCCGAATACAGTATGCGAAGTAGTATATCAAAAGAATTCGTTCACGGGCAAAGTTGTTTGCCAATTCAGTTGGTACTGCGATAGCGTACATAGAATGCGCCCTATCAATAAACAGGCTTACGAAGAAAGTTATAAAGTGGCTAAAATGGTTTATTTAGAAGGTTTCAAATTGGAGAGCGTAAAGAATGCATTGTACTATCATGCAGATTATGTAAGTCCGAATTGGGGTAAAAAGAAGGTAACTAAAATTGGAGCGCATATTTTCTATGAATAAAGATTTAACTCAACCTGAAAGCAATATTATGAACAAAGTTTTTGATTATACAAAGCGTTTCTTTAAACGCATGTGGCTAGAATTCAAGGCTAGTATTCGAAAGGTCACTATCGACGGTATCGGTTGGACTGCGTTATTGACATTACATGCGGTCACTATTCCTACTCTAGTAGGATTGATGACTGGATTGAGCGACAAGACACCGCCAATCGACATGGTCTTGATTCTTTGGATCGGCATGGCATTGTTCTACTTCAAGAGCATACTTGAAAAGAACATTGTCAGCATCATCATTATTGGTCTTGGCTTCATCGCACAAAGTGTTTTGATGGCTCTTGTTTTCTTTAAATAAGAGTGTGAGCGAAGAATCTAAAAAACCAAATTCAGCAAAAGGACAAGAGAGTTTCGACATAACAGTTGGAAACTCTCTTGTTTCCTTTTTCAATAGGAATGCCACCAACTATCCTACAGAAGTAGGCGCACCTAAATTCGACCTAGTCCCAGTCACTAAGCAAAAAGACATCATGCTCAATGTGGCTAGATTACATGCTAGCCAAGAATATGATCGTATCATGGAACTTGTCAATGTCTTACAACGACAAGCACAACAGATTCAGCATAGATTGAAACTTACCGACATGGTGCACGGGGCAAAATATAGTTTCCAATTATACCATAATCAATGCTATTGGCTTGCTTTTGACCATAGAAAGAATTACACTATACTTACTCCACTAGGTCCTAATGATTGGTCTACAGGAGTTCCCAAAGATTACGAGTATATCACAAGGGTAAAATGGTTAGGTGATTATACTTGGATAGAAGTCAACCCCGATGGTAGTGAAGGAACACAGACATTATGACTATCAATAAACTTTCACCAATCAGCAGTAGCCCAGAACGAAATACTTTTCAGATGGAAGGTTATATCGAACGATGCAAGCAAGAAGGCAAAGAACCTTCACAAGACTACCTCGACATGTTTTTAAAAACTCAACGAGACAGCATGAGCAAATTTGATGATCCTGAATCACATATAGACAACCTTGAATATGACTTGCGTACCAATGCATGGATATTAGAAAAGGTGCGTAATAATGAAGTATATGCGCAGAATCTATATGCTGCCATGTGTAATACTGATTTCATAAAGAACGATGTATGGCCTATACTTACTGAAAAGAAATGGAGTTGCAGTTGGCGTTATGCCGGCGGCATCATTGCCGACATGCTAGAAAAGGGTGATTACATTGATTGGTACTGTTCAGGTATAAAGAATAGTCTAACTGATGATGAGTTAAAGGAATTCACTTCTGAACAACTAGAAAGATACGAGATCACTAAACAATATGTAGGTGAGGGGTATGTCACTGATGAGATCAGAAATGATCTATTAAAGTTGGGCTGGATAGTTATTGAAGATGACGGATCTTTAGTATAAATACTTTTATGAATCTTAATAACATTAAGACCGGCGTTAAACTTATTAAAGAGATAATCGCTAATAGTAAGTCAGAGAAAGCGCCGTGGCATAGAAAAAATCAAGCAGAAGTCGCTAAAAAGATCCACGCGACAAGGCCAAATAAAGAGCAAAAATGAAAAAGCAATGTCACAATTGCACAGTTCAAGATTCTAAGCCTGACCTTTTTCAAAAATATTTAAATTACTCTGCGACTTTCGTAGTTGTGGGTATCTTTTGTTGGGCTACCTTGAAACAATTTAACTTATTGTAAGGTGTACTATGAGTAACGAACAAACAAAAGTAAAAGTCAGTAAGCGTAGATTAAAAGATGATAATGCAGTTCGTAAACAAGTAAAGATTGCAAAAGCACATGGGTTAACAAATAAAGACAAAGCAATCAAAGAACCCCACAGATTAGCAAAACATCATGCCATGGATTGCGGAATTCCCGGCTGCGCATTATGCGCTAATCCTAGACACAACAAAATGCTTAAAACAAAAGATAAGTTGACTATTCAAGAAAGAAAGTTCTTTCAGACATTCAAAGATACAGGAAAAGATACTGACGAATAAATAACGCAGTATGTCAAATGAAGTCAAATCACCGTGTGTAGCAGTATGTAGAGTCCGAAGCGGAATCTGCATGGGGTGCTTTCGGTCTAGCAAAGAGATAGTAGAGTGGTGGGACGCTGATGCTTCTAGAAAGCAAGAAATAATCAACAGTGCCCAACAACGAAAGGCTGAATTTGAAGCTAGTTAGTACTTTACTAAATTTCTTACTATCTTTATTATTGTTATTTGGGTTTAGTTTATTAATCATACCTGGTATAGGTATGGTAATAGGATACTTACGAAAAGTTTTGGGTCTGTGACAATCAACTAAGTATTTTACTGATTCAGAAACCTATAGGAGAAACCATATGAAAACAGTCGGAGATAAGTTAAAGCCATTCGCAGTTACTGGCGTGAAGCCAGGTAAGTTGACCCCAGATGATGCATTCGAAACAATTACGGAAAAGAGTTTTGAAGGCAAGTGGAAGGTAATTGTCTATTACCCAAAAGATTTCACTTTCGTCTGCCCAACTGAGATCGTTGCTTATGACAAGTTGAACAAGGATTTCGCTGACCGTGATGCCGTATTATTGATCGGCTCAACAGACAATGAATTCTGTAAGTTAGCATGGCGCGCATCACATGAAGATTTGAAGAAGACTAACAGTTGGATGTTCGCTGATGTCGCCCGTGAAACATATAGCGAGAATGACGGCTATCATAATCATAGTCTCATTGAGCAATTGGGAATTTTCTATGCCCCAGCCGGCGCCGCACTACGCGCAACATTTATTGTTGACCCTAACAATGAAATTCAACATGTTACTGTCAACAACTTGAATGTTGGTCGTAGCCCAGAAGAAACATTGCGTGTATTAGATGCTTGCCAGACAGGTGAACTATGCCCGTGCAATCGCACTATCGGTGGTGCAACACTCTAAGAAAGTAGGATGCTGTGAATGAGTCCAAGACGAGAAGCCTGGCTAAAGCCGTTAGTTGGCGTATAACAGGAACAGTCGATACATTTATTATTAGTTTTTTTGTGACGGGCGAAGTTGCATTAGCAGGCGCCATAGCAGTGACGGAAGTAGTGACTAAGATTTTCTTGTATTGGGCTCATGAGCGTGTATGGAACAAAATCAAGTGGGGAAAAACATAGGAGAATTTTATGAGAAACTGGGTAGAAATAATCAAGGATAGTATTCCTGATCATAGTAAAGATATTCGATTGAATCTCGATAGCGTGATCAATCGTAGTCCGTTAAGTGTAGAAGACACACATGCTTGTGCATTAGTGGCTGCATTGGCAGCAGGTAATGGCGAGTTAGCATATGCTATCATGACTAGCGGCGAACTAGACAACTTCACAGCCGAGATGGAAGCAGCCAAGACAGCCGCTAGCCTAATGGGCATGAACAATGTATGGTATCCATTCGTTGAGATGTGTAATGATCCTGAACTAAAAGGCTTACCTGCAGGCTTGCGTATGAATGCATATGCAACACATGGGGGCGTATCAAAGAAGAAGTTTGAACTATACGCTATGGTAGCAAGTGCTATCGGTAAGTGTCACTTCTGCGTGAAGAATCACTATGATGTTCTTAAGAAAGAAGGTATGACTACTGCTGAACTACATCACGCAGGCAAGATCGCTAGCGTGATCAATGCTATCGGTAAAGTAGCCGCACCTATGTAATCACTTATAGCCGATCACACAATATCGGCTATATGGATTTATCTCATAGTCAAATTCTTTAGACCCTAGAAATTTTACTTCAGATAATTTAAACTTATCGAGGAAAGTTTCTAGGGTTGTGTTTGGGTTCTTGATCTTATAGATAGGATCATTAACTATACCTAAACTCATACTCTGTAAGCATACAAGTTTTCCCTTAGGTATGTTATCGAACCAAGTAGTAGCATCCATGTGTTCTACGCTACAGTTTATGATCACATCATATTGATCATAATCATATGTGTTAGCGTCAGCCAATTCGTTTTTGAATGGATTGAACTCTTCAAATCTCCATGCTTCGGTTAACTTATCTGCTATGTCGATGGCTTCACTATCTATATCTATGCCCATGATCTTGAGTCCCAGATGTGGGTTTCTGATCATAAGTATCATACCCATGACATTATGCCAGCATCCTAAAATCAGTATTTTACTGTCTGGTTTGAGGTAAGTCTCTAGCATTTCGCATAGCCATATCTTGCTATGCATCTGCCCATGACTGAAACTTTGAAAATCCATAACTTTATTTAATTACATAATGTCTAGTATAAATAAAACGACGGACTCATCGTGAGTCCTTTTTATATATAATTAGGAGAACAATATGAAGAATGTAATCGCTTTGGGTTTAGTAACTCTTGCTCTAGTAGCATGTGGCAAGAAAGAAGAAGTTAAGGTTGAGCCAGTGGCAGCACCAGCAGCCGCTCCTGCTGAGGCAGCACCTGCCCCTGTAGCACCAGCAACACCTGCTCCAGCTGCCGGTGGCGCAGTTGCTAAGGAAGAAGGCAAGGTAGAACTTAAGTAATAAAAAATATCCTTAAAAGGGTATTAATAATTACAAGGCATAAATAAATTCACTATGAACAACCTAACACTCTTATCCAAACATTGGTGTGACATACAGATTAGTATGTCAAATGCCTATGCCTTTGGATCAGAGACACCACGCAACCAAAGAGATAGGATGCCCAGGTGATGTAAGTTGTTGATTTATAACGAATTTATATCCCGGGCTTAAAAAACCCGGGATTTTTGTTTTTGAGGCTTGACATTTGGTTTGAGAGGGTGCATAATACGATCTGTGTTGAACATTAAAGGAGACACAGATTAGTAAAAGTTTGAAACAAGGCTTGACACGCACATGAATTTGTGCGATGATAGCAGACTAGTGCGAAATTGAGGAAACGAGGTCCTCGCAGCCGCACTTTAAAATTGCTGTGAACGGGCGGACTGTAGGATGAAGCACTTCTTGTAGTGTGAAAAATTACAGGTTGGGGCATGACCCCAACATAGCAAAGTTTACTTTGCTATTCTATAAGCATATACTAGAAAGAAGCCCCATACTTTTGATGTATGGAAAAGGCAAGTGTATGCTTATAGAATAGTAAATACATTTTTGCTCTCATAGCTCAGTTGGCCAGAGCAATCGCCTAGTAAGCGATAGGTCGTCTGTTCGAATCAGACTGAGAGCACCATGTACAGATTTATTGGCCTATAGCTCAGTCGGTAGAGCATTTGACTGTTAATCAAAGTGTCCCTGGTTCGAGCCCAGGTAGGCCAGCCAATTAATAGGGGAGTCGCCGCGAGGCGTATTCTTAAACGACCCGTAGAACTCCCGGGCGCCCCTTAGCACTTTTGCTCGGTTCGTCTATCGGTTAGGACGCTGGCCTTTCACGCCGGAAAGACGAGTTCGATTCTCGTACCGAGTACCATTGCAATGGGTCTATCGTATAATGGCATATTATATCTGACTCTTAATCAGAAAGATGCAGGTTCAAGTCCTGCTAGGCCCACCAATTTGTGAGGTTGCCTGTTTGTAGCATGAATATACCTTATGTAAACAGGATAGTCTATGTTGCGTGGGGGCATAGATGAGATTAAACTTTACTGTAGTTTACGGGGAAGTTAGCCCACGCCTTATTTTTAAAAATCATTTATAAAAGATATATACTTTTGAGAGTCCGAGAGCGAAAAGTCTAACCAACTACCTGGCTGTCGAGGATGTATCCGATCTACTATTAGTCTTCCCCGTTTATTAGGGTGTGCTGTGGTGGCACTTGAAATAGTAGAGGGCATTATCTAGCCCTTAAACGGAAATGACAGCACTCTCACCCTATTGCTATGCAAAATTTTTTTATATTTGATGATTTTTACGAAGACCCTTATAAGGTCAGAGAACATGCATTGAATTGCGAATATAACCTAACTGCTCCTAAGCATTGGGATACACATAGTGATGATGTTCTATGGCCCGGTAGAGTAGCCGAATCATTTTATAAAGAAAAAGGCATAGATGTTAAATTTAGTAAATTGTTAAACACAGTAGTAAGAACTACTAAGGAATCTGGATTCTTTAGAGTAAGCCCATTGAATGAGACTACTAAGTATGTGGTTCATATTGATGGGTTTAACGATAAACCTGCTAGACAATTTACCGCGGTAGTCTATCTTAATACCCCTGATCAGTGCCTAGATAAAAAAGGTACTATCTTTTATAGACACAAGAAGACGGGTAAACTTAAGGTCAATAGTTCCACCGATGATATGTTATTATCATCTGACTATACATCAATCGATGCTTGGGAAATAGATCAAGTGGTTGATTTAAAATTTAATAGATTAGTAGTTTTAGAAACAAACCTATTTCATTCTATAGGTGATTGTTTCGGAACAGTTGTTAGTGATTCAAGGTTAGCACAAATTTTTACGCTTAATGAAATCACATAAGTAGTAGTATACGGGCCTGTAGCTCAGTTGGGAGAGCGCCAGCTTTGCAAGCTGGATGTCGCAAGTTCGATCCTTGTCAGGTCCACCAATTTTAGAAAGTGCGTTATGTTGCATTTAATCAACGATCTTACTGATAAATTTTTTAGTTTTATAACAGAAGATCCAGTGCGACCTAATATCCCTCAAGTTGATCGTGTAGGACCTAACAAAGATATCTTTGTTATGCGTGACGAAGATGATAAGGTTCAAGCGATTACTTGCGTTAGTTACCAACAAGATGTACCTACATCGGAAGCAGAACTTTTTCAAATATGTATAGAACCGGACATTGCAGTATTCTATACTATATGGAGTTATAAGCCCGGTGCAGGAAGACAATTGATCTTTGATGCTGTATCATACATCAAAGAGCATAAACCCGAAATCAAACGATTTGTAACTCTCAGTCCAAAAACTGAGACAGCAAAAAAATTTCATATTAAGAACGGTGCGATAGTTTTCAGAGAAAACGCAGACACAGTTAATTATGAATACCTTTGACGCAGAGTGGAGAAGGGGTATCTCGACAGGCTCATAACCTGTAGGTCGGTGGTTCGATTCCATCCTCTGCAACCAATCAATATAACTTTGTATCGCTAGCTCAATTGGCAGAGTTCTGGTCTCCAAAACCAGCGGTTCGGGGTTCGAATCCCTGGCGGTACGCCAAACACTTGACAATTACTTTTGATTGTCGTATAATAAATTTAATGTGAGAGTAGCAAAGTGGTTGAATGCACCGGATTGCAAATCCGTTCCGTAAGGCGCGTCGGTTCGAATCCGACCTCTCACTCCAAGTTTGATCGGAAAATGGCTGTGACTACCATAACCAGCCCAGTGTTCTTGAAAGACGCAATTCTAGACAAGTCCTAAAGAGCAAACGGTAGCAGGGAGATTGCTATCCATAACGATCTATCTAACGTGCAGTTTAATCAACTGCTAGTGTGACCCGCACGATGAGAAGGTGTGTGATAACACAGGGTGGTTCCAGTCATACCGAACTGGCGCTGGCAATGCGAGAATCCTCTTTGGTCGGGAAGCGGGTGGAAGGTATGTGTGATGGGCATGATAGCGTCATGTCTTGATGTACTATAATTACCGCCGCAGAGAGGAAGCACCTTATTTGGGTGAGCGGCGAAGTTGGAGAGTCGCGGCAGACTGTAAATCTGTTGTCTTATGGCTGAGTTGGTTCGAATCCATCCTCACCCACCATAACAAAATTGTAACATCTTTTTTGTTAAATAGTTTCGCAATACAGGAGTATAGTATGAGATTTTTAACAAGGAAGTTAGTACAGCCCCAAGACTTAAATGTTCGCGGCACATTATTCGGTGGCCGTTTATTGGCTTGGGTTGACGAAGAGGCAGCGATTTTTGCCGGCGTCGAAGCAAGACATACAAGAGTTGTGACTAAAAGCATAAGTGCTATTGATTTTATAGCACCCGCATTTCAAGGTGACATCGTTGAGATAGGTGTAGCGTTAAAGCGAGTGGGTAAAACAAGCATTACTGTAGAAGTACAAGTGCGTAATCTTGTCACACAAAATGTTATTGTAAACATCGATGAAATGGTATTTGTCTGTGTTGATGAACAAGGCAAGCCAGTTCGCCATACATTAGGACTTGCAAAGGAAGCAGAGTGAAGCAGTTTTTTATCGATGAGGAATACATCACCGACGTTATGGTTCATACTGAACTTGATTTCATCAAAGATCGCAATAATCCTACACATGAAGACCTAATCAATATTCTTAAAGGATATGATAAAGGTTATAGCACATATAGCAAAGACCATGATGAATTCACAAAATTGCGTAACCAACTTGAAAGTGAAGGTTATATTCAATGTCAGAGAGGTTGGTGGAACGGTGATCGTGTATTGAAACCGTTTTATTTGAATGGCTGGCGTTTCAAAAAGAGTCATAAGTTTCCCTGCGCATCAGCATTGAAATCAAGCATTAGTTGTGCTAGGAAATACGGATGGAAGAGTATCAGTAATTTATAAATAGTCGATGCAAGTTGATACTGTTTCACAAGTTCTTGGTTGGGTGAACAATCATAGAGTCACGGAAGTTCGCAATACATATCACTATGATAAAGGTAACAGTGTGACAACTGTTTCTATGCGAAGTCAAGAATTTCAATTGATAGGTTACGATAAAAACGGTATGCCATCAAACAATGACCGCAAAGGTCAAAATATAGATATACTTGTTTAATTGCCCGGTTAGCTCAGTTGGTTAGAGCATCGTCTTGATAAGGCGAGGGTCCTTGGTTCGAATCCAAGACCAGGCACCAGTTTAAGGAGAGTTGGCCGAGTGGTTAAGGCAGCAGTTTGCTAAACTGTCGTTCAGAAATGGGCGCATAGGTTCGAATCCTATACTCTCCGCCAGACCCCGATTTACACTTTTGCGTTACATAAAGTGGGCGATTGTCGCTGCCATACAGACACGGTAAGATTGTTATAGACCGCAAGGCCCGCTTTACATGGGCGACTTGAGACACACAATCGGGCAGAAGCAAAACTGACCTAGATGCAAATGTTGACGGACAGTGTAACTACTCAGTCTGGGGCGGAACAGGGAACCGTAGCCAGGCACTAATTCATGGCCCGTTAGATCAGTTGGTTAGATCGCATGCCTGTCACGCATGAGGCCACCGGTTCAAGTCCGGTACGGGTCGCCAAACCTCGGTTGAGGGATCATCCAATGGTAGGATAGCGGACTTTGACTCCGTTCATCTTGGTTCGAATCCAAGTCCCTCAGCCAATATTAAATGGCAGTGTAGCATAGCGGCTAATGCGCTTCCTTCATACGGAATAGATCGTGTGTTCGAATCACACCACTGCTACCAATGGTGGCTGTCGTCAAGCGGTTAAGACCATGGATTGTGATTCCATTATGCGTGGGTTCGATTCCCACCAGTCACCCCATATATGCGCCCTTAGTTCAGTTGGATCAGAATGCAACGCTACGAACGTTGAGGTCGGAGGTTCGAATCCTTCAGGGCGTGCCAAGCCATAGTAGCTCAGTTGGTAGAGCAACGGATTGAAAATCCGTGTGTCGTTGGTTCGATTCCAACCTTTGGCACCATATAAAAACACATTCAAGGCAAAGTACAAGCCTGGCAGAAGGTGCAGCCTTGCCCCGTATGGAGCAATGGTGGACGGTGCTACTCCGTCGAGTGTGTTTCTATATGGTTAAACCATACGAATGACAATTAGATTGTTAGATGTGACGAAAACCGACTGTGGGCACACAGTGGTGAGGTGACTCCGCAAGTGAGGTAAAACTAGCAACGACCAAGTAGTTTCTATCACTAACGGACCCTAAGAGTAGAAATACTTACAAGCACAGGCGCTAATAAATTGTGCATAATGCAGCCAATGTTGTGGTGGCTGGATCTGGTTGTCATCCTTATGGTCATTGGGGATTCGCCAAGCGGTAAGGCATCGGATTTTGATTCCGACATTCGGTGGTTCGATCCCATCATCCCCAGCCAACAAAGATATTTAAAAAGGATGCGTAAAATAAATATAAACTATGCATAATTTAATTTGGTTATTTAGAGAGGCTAGAACCGGAAGCGGTTGGGCATTGCAGTCATTATCAAGTTCTCTTAATAAAACTGTTGTTCATTACGATCTAGTTTTAGGCAACAGAGATATTAAAGAAGAAATATATTTTGCACTGTATAATCAAAAAAATCTATTGTCTACTGAAAAAAGATTTGAGGAACTGACAAAGCAAGAGACGGTATTTGATACTGATAGAATCTATAGTTCTCATTTCATGTTTCTATTGTCAAAATTAAATAATCAAAATACCTATGTACTCAGGACTACACGCAGAAACAAAATAGATCAATGCGTTAGTTTGCTTTATCTAAAATATTATCCTAGGATAATGAAGCAATACTTTGTCGATGAATCTAAAAATTTAAATTTAAACTATTTTAATCATACCATAAACAACCCTGTAGAAGTGTCAAAAAAAGATGTGATAGACTGTTTATCAATCATGAAAACACATGATGATTTATGGAAAAAATACAGCGGAAATTTTAAGAATTATACTATAGTATATGAAGATTGTGAGCAAGGAATTAATGTACCAAATCTAGATGTACAACTTAAATTCTCAAACTTCACTGGCTTTACTAAAAAGATTCCAGAATATAAAACTAAAGTCTTTACTAACTATGATATGATTGTTTCATGGTGTGAAGAGTTTATAGATAAGAACCCATTCATCATTGTATAAAGCCATCACTATAAATATGGGTATGAGAGCGATTAAATTTTACGGCATAGGTTTCAACGAACCACAAGACTTCATTGTATCATGGAACTTAGGTAATTCATGTAATTGGAAATGTGATTATTGTCCTTCATATCTAAATGACGGCTCTGTATATTGGATAGATAATGATACTATAAAAAGAGTATTGTTACAGATCAAAAAGCATTTTCCAGATAGACAGATTCGCTTAGAGTTCACAGGTGGCGAAGTGACCACGAAGCCTGACTTTGTAGACTTGATGAAATTCTGCAAAGAAGAAGGTTTCAAGAATCATATAAACACTAATGCTAGCAGAACAGTTAGTTATTGGGAAAGATTAGCACCTTATCTGTTTAGCGCCAACTGCGCATTTCATCCATTGAATGCTGATAAAGAGCATTATGAAAACATTGTAGACACTATGCTATTGCATGGGTGTCATCCTGTCATATCATTGGCTATGGTCAAAGATGTGTTTTGGGATATGGTAGAGTATAAGAAGTACTTAGAAGAAAAATATAGAAATAGAGCATATGTCGATATAATCATGTTATATGACAAAGAACAGAAAAAAGCGTTCAACGGCTATTTTTATGACTATGATCAAGATCAGAAAGATTATCTAAAATTTCATATAGGCAAAAACTATGTTGTAGAGTACGATGACGGAACACATAGACAACTTAGCACAGCCGAGATACAAGATGAGAAGTTATATGATTTTTCTGGCTTTTTGTGTGGTTCGAAACTGAACATGATTAGCATAGACTATCACGGTGGGGCATCGATTAGTGTTTGCAATCAACGCAGACCCATAAATATCAATTCGGAAAATTTCGATGAGATGCTAGCACCCAAAATCTGCATGTCTACAGAATGCAGGAATCCAAGCGATTTACGCATATTAAAAGTGCGTCCTGAGGCTTGACTTTATATCAGGACTGTAGTATTATATTAACTAGGAGATGACATGAAACGAGGTAAACGCTAGTGTCATATTGGTTCCAATGTACGGACTAGTATGGCACATTAAACTTACATAGTACAGACATTGGGACCTTAGCTCAGTCGGTAGAGCAGTAGACTTTTAATCTATTGGTCGGGAGTTCGAATCTCCCAGGTCCTACCATCTGCCCTTAGCTCAGTTGGATAGAGCAACGGACTTCTAATCCGTAGGTCAGTGGTTCGAATCCACTAGGGCAGGCCATTTTGAGGTATATATGAAGGTAAAGATTTATAATAAAAATATAATTAATCTACAGTTCGCTAGTCAGAAGGAACTGACCATGACTATGTGCCGTGCCCAAGAGTTCTATGAATGCAATAGTGATAAGTTGAGGAACAAGATTTTTACATTTGAGCAGTTTGTAGATCACTATACAGACAAGAACGGGGTTTTTAGTTATTTCGATTTTTGGTCTGGATTCAATATTCCCGGACCTGTTTTGGAAGATTTCTTTTCATTGTTCGAATTGACCGATAGAGAAAAGGAACTACGACGAGTAACTAAGAAGTTTAAAAATAAGTTGTACTATGTGATCAGCACCAAAGCCTTGGATAAAGTAACGCTTGATCATGAATTAATTCATGCCCATTACTATCTCAATCCTGTCTATAAGCAGGAAGTAGATGTACTGATCAGGCATATGGATAAAGATGTAAAGAAGCATATTGTAAAAGAATTGAAAGATTGGGGCTATGCGCAACATGTCATCAACGATGAAATAAATGCGTACATGGCTACCAGTTCACATAAGTATCTTATAGAAGAATTAGATTTAAATGTGACAAAAGAGGATATGAAGCCATTTGTAGATTTGGCTAGAAAGATATTGCGGGGTTCGTATAGTGGTAATACCTTAGCCTTCCAAGCTAAAGCGAGGAGTTCGATTCTCCTACCCCGCTCCAATAAGAGGGAATTATGTTAGATAGTAAACAATTAGCATTAGTGTATCTCATGGAAGAATGTAATAAGATGAGTGCATTTTGTGCCAAGAATATACACAATGTGAATAAAAGAAAGATAAACATTGAGATTGAAAAAAGCATCGGCGTTATGTTTAATGCTATGAAAGAAGTAGGCGAAGAATTTAAAGTTGATGAACCGAGTGTAGAAAAGTTTTTATTAGAAGAGATCGAAAGACGAAATAAAGAACGATAGGAATAAAGCCCCGGTGACGGAATTGGTATACGTGTTGGTCTTAGAAGCCAAATTTTAGGAGTTCGAGTCTCCTCTGGGGCACCATAATATGGAACTGATAACAAGAGATATCATCAATAAAAACATCTTGTTCAAGGATGTGAACGCACACAATCTTTATCAGAAAGATAAGGTATATACCTTTGATGACCTCGATAAGCAAATCAACATAGTAAAAAATATACTGCAAAATGAATATCAATGCAGAGAAGGACAAACAGCATTGATAGGTATCACTCCCTGCGTTTTGCAGATCGCTACATTTTTCGCCTGTGCTGAATTAGGATTAAATGTAGTTATCGCGGATCACAATCGAAATGATAATTGGATTAATCCGGATTATGTCGATCCTAAAACTCAAAGCCTATTACCAATTGATTATTTCATAGTCACTAGTGATGAGCATCTTATTCCTAAATATAAATTGTTTTATAGGATTTGTGATAAAACGGTTAGTATACGAGATTTAGATGACAAAGATGCAACACCTAATCATTTTTTAGGTTGTACAGAAAATTCATTCTTATTGAAGTGTACTAGTAGTGGCACTACTGGTACAGCCAAATTAGTCAATCATAGTCATGGTTTTTTGAAAAGATTGATAGAAAGAAATAAAGTATTTTACTATGGCAGTGTTTGCATGGCACATAACTTGAATCATGGAAGCAGTCCTGCTACTTACTTTTTGCCTGCTCTTTGCGCTGAAGACACAAAAATATTTGTGTCTTTTATGATAACATATCTGACTGAGACCAGTCAGACAACGAAATCATTGAATTTCGCTATTGATAAATTTAATAAATTTAATTTTGATCATTTGATGATTCCTTATTCATATATGATTGACAACTTTCTAAAGTACGGATCGTATGAGAATCTTAATCTGTATACATTATCTACGATCAAACAACAGTGGGTGCCTTATTTCCTAGATAAAAAAATCAAGAATATCATCAGTATATTTGGAAGCAATGAGACAAGCGGTCCTACTTTTATCAACGAGATAGCCGATCATGCATTTAAAGAAAATAAGTACAGGGAAATAGACAAGTTCTATGACATCAATTTAATAGATGGAAATAAATTAGAAGTTACCATGCCATATTATGGTACCAAGATAATCACTAATGATTTGTTTGATAGAGTAGGGGTCGATTATTATCACAAAGGCAGAAATGATCTATATAGGGTTAATGGCTATGAGGTAAATGTCGTTTATTATACAGAAGTAATTAAAAAATATTTGGATGCAGACTTAATCATAGACACAGTAAAAGACAGTCTTTATGTCGCAGTATGGCAAGATGATCAAACCGATAGTAATATAAATATTATCCGAGAAGAGATTAAAAAATCTAGTTATAATGTGCATAAGATAAACAAGTATGCAGTATTAGATAAGACTAAGTTTATGACAGGAATCAAATTAGATATGGAACTATTAAGAGATTATTTTAGAAAATTCGTCTGAGACAGCAGATATGGCTAGCCGAAATACTTGTACAGCATAAGTATTAAAAAGTATAATATATCTGTTGTCTAGTTTACAAAGAACAGGAGATAGATATGAAAACGGTTACCTTTGAAAACATATACAACAAAGAACAGTTTTATAGTTCGGGTAAGAGAGATGTCCGAATCATAGATGGAATCGAATATTGGAAAGTGTATAAAAAGGATACCAAACGAGAAGTACTTGTACGCAGGGACTTTTTGAAAAAGGTAAATAATACATGATCAAGAAAAGTAGAGAACATTTAGAAAAGAGCCAAGAAGGTTATTTTAGCCATATGGTTTGGGCTTTAGTGTCCGGACTTCGGCTTATCTGGGCAGGCATCGCAAGTTTAATTCATGGATTGGTGCCGGGCTTATTCCCCGGCACTGCCGCAATGACAGTCATCGATTTATATCATAAACGCTTGGTAGATCACCCTAACAAGGAATACCAAGACTATATCGATTCAAAGAAGTGACTTTTTTAACGAGGTAATAGAAAGAGGAAATTATGGCAGTTTTAGCACTTGATATCAGTGGAACTCCTAGACAATGGATTTCTAACGATGACGCTATCACATATCACGCTAAGAAAGCAGTAGCATGGACATTAGGTAACATTGTTGCCAAATATCGTGGTGGTGTACAAAATGACGGTACAGAGAGTTTTTTAGAAACACCTAGCATTATTGCTATCAAGGGCCATGGCTTTAACCCCGCAAGACACGGTCGTGTTGCGTTAACTAACAAAACATTGTTCGGCAGAGACCGTCATATCTGCGCGTACTGCGGCGGACATTTCACTAGTCCCGGCCAGTTGAGCCGCGATCATATCTTGCCTAAAAGTCGGGGAGGTATCGATGACTGGATGAATGTCGTAACTGCATGTAAAAAGTGCAACACACACAAGGGTAGCAAGACATTGAAAGAAGCAAAACTTGAATTGATCTATGTCCCCTACGCACCCAATCATTTTGAGAATTTGATATTACAGAATCGCAATATTCTTGCTGATCAGATGGAATACTTGATGTCAGGTGTTCCAAAACATAGTAGGATTATTTTACATTCGTAGTATAATGTCTTAAATAAGTTTATTGCTGGCTTAGCTCAGTTGGTAGAGCATCTGCCTTGTAAGCAGGAGGTCGTCAGTTCGAATCCGACAGTCAGCACCATCTTTACGAATGACAATCATTCAATATTGTACAGCCTTTGTACTGTACAGAAACTATACTTTTAGGACCTCATGTATAAATAGACTTGCGCAAGGATGCGCCATACCTATCAGGAGTTTGGTTATGAAGAAGTTAGTTATTGGTCTATTAGCATTGGTCTCTGTCTCAGCAATGGCACAGGACCGTGTAGTTAAGTTTGATAAGAATGGTGACGCAAAGGTAGACTTTGCCGAACTGTCATCATCATGCGAAATCAGCAAGGGTCTTTTTGAGAAGGCTGACAAGGATAATGATGGTCTATTGAGTAATATGGAAATGCGTACTGCAAAGGCATATCTTTTCAAGAAGTGCAACAAGGAAGAAAAAAACGCCTGATAGGTGTTATTTTTAACAACTCACCTCCAGAGGGTTGTAGGGCGATAGAAATATCGCCCTTTTCTTTTGCTCTATAAATATTTTGCTACATGTATACATACGACGAAATAAAAACAGTGCATCTGGAAATGACTGAAAGATGTAATGCATCCTGCCCACAATGTGGTAGAAACATCAACGGTGGAGAGACAAATCCTTATCTTAAAGATAGGGAACTTGATTTGATTAGCATACAGAAAATATTTCCAGAAAAGTTTATAAAACAATTGACACATATCTACATGTGCGGAAATTACGGAGACCCTATAGTAGCAAGAGATACATTAGAAGCGTTTAGATATTTTAGAGAAGTCAACAAAGATATCAGATTAAGCATGAACACCAATGGTTCAGCTAGAACCGAAGAATGGTGGAAAGAACTAGCAAGTATATTGAAACCCAACGGACATGTTATTTTTAGCATAGATGGATTAGAAGACACGAATCACAAATATAGACGAAATACAAATTGGGATAAGATCATCAGTAATGTTGAAGCATTCATCAATGCAGGTGGAAACGCACATTGGGAATTTATCGTATTTCAACATAACGAACATCAAGTAGAAGAAGCAAGAGAATTATCTATTAAATTAGGATTTAAATATTTTCAAGTAAAGAAGACAGCAAGATTCTTTTCGTCTATGTCCGGACAGATAAAACAAGGGTCTGTGATCGTAGATAGAAAAGGCAACAAGATAGAACTACAGATGCCTCAAAATCCTGAATATCTAAATGATGGATTGAAGCAACTACGAACAGAGGTAATACCTATCGTTACTCTACCTACCACATATGAAGAGATAAAAGATAAGTTGGGTCCAGAATTATTCAATAGTTCTATCATAGAATCATATGATAAAACAGAGATAGACTGTAAAGTAAAAAAAGAAAAGAATCTTTATATAAGTGCTGAGGGATTAGTGATGCCCTGTTGTTGGATGGCAAGCACTGTATATAGTTGGCACCACATGCATAAAAGAACACAGATTTGGAAATATATAAACAAAGTGGGTATTGACAAAATCAATGCTCACAACTATACTATAGAAGAAATATTAGACGGAGATTTTTTTAATATGGTTCAGGCAAGTTGGGAGTTACCAACTTGCAGTCAGGGAAAGTTGACAGTTTGCGCCAAGACTTGCGGTAAAGATTTGGAAACATTTAGCAAACAATATGCTTGACTTATTCCTAGAATCATATATAATATATGAATAGTTCGGAGTGTAGCACAGCCTGGTAGTGCGTCTGCTTTGGGAGCAGAAGGTCCAAGGTTCGAATCCTTGTACTCCGACCATGATCTTTAACAATTTGTGCGGGATTAACTCAGTGGTAGAGTAGCGCCTTTACACGGCGAATGTCGGGAGTTCGACCCTCTCATCCCGCACCAACTTATAAGCCTTGGTGGTGAAATTGGTAGACACAAGGGACTTAAAATCCCTCGGCCACAAGCTGTGCCGGTTCGAGTCCGGCCCGAGGCACCAAATGTTGCCCCTATAGCTCAATTGGTTAGAGCGCACGACTCATAATCGTTAGGTTCCAGGTTCAAGTCCTGGTGGGGGCACCAAAAACGGTGTTTTGGTAGATGCAATAATATGCATCTACTAATCACTATACATACCCGGTAAATAGTATTGAGGAAGTTTTCCAATCCTCTGGAGGTATTTACAATGGATATGATTAAAAAATCATTTGGCATGGCAGGCGACTTCTTGCAATTGATCATGGATCTAGGCGTGAAGTTGTTAGCAGTAGGAGTCATACTACAGATATTGTTTGGATCGGCAGTGCCGTTCATGCACTTAGATGTAGTTGGCAATGTTACTGCATTTGCAGGTGCTTTGGGCGATAAGGGCTTAGTAGGCTTAGTCGCTTTAGCAGTTCTATTCTGGGCTTGGAACAAGAAGTAATCAGAATAGTTCGTTCTTAGAACGGCCCGCTTGATTAAACAAGCGGGTTTTTTATTTCTGATACATATACATATGGCCTCTATCGAAAATTATAATCCTTATCTATCCTATGTCAATCTAAACTATGAGAATAATTTACCTGACGGTAATTATTATTATATTGATATCAATCCGGGCAATTTCGTGCAGATTAGAAAGATAAGGCATATAGCAGAAGAAGTCACTAGTCAAGGAAAGATACTACTGTTAGATAATACTAAAGAAGGCTTCACTTTCAACATACCTTTCATCTATGAAGAATTAGTGCTAGGTAAAAATATACCCGAAGACAAGATATTCCTATTAAGCGGGGCCAAAGATATAGATATAGTCATATCGAATGTGGCTAAAAAATATGATAGAAAACCTATACAGAGTAAATGGTATCTATTTTGGCCATATACGATAGTCAATCAAACAGTACACGAACGATTACATTTTTTATATTCATCTTTTCTAGACCAGCAATTTGAATATAGGAAGAATAATTTTAAAAAAGTCTACATCAATCTTAACAGAAGATGGCGTATGCATAGAACGGCTATGGTCACTCATCTCACAGCAAAGAATCTATTAGATCATGGCTACGTCAGTTTAACCAAATCAGATGATGGAATAACTTGGCATAGTTATTATGATTATATTCTTGAAGAGCATAAAAACTATCTACCGTCATATAATATATTGCAAGAATATAGATTGACTATGTATAGAAGTGAGCCATTGACTGTAGATAAATCTGAACTAGTAGAAGATCAAGCACATATAAAAGATAGCATAGAATCATACATGTGGGAAAGCGTGATCAATCTTGTTAGTGAAACAAATTTCTATACATCGATGAAAACATTAAAAGGTGATGGTACTATTTTAAATGAGCCTACAAAATTCATAAGTGAGAAAACATGTAAGCCTATACTCTATCATCAACCCTTCATCATGATATCTGTACCTTACTTCCTCGATATGTTACGTGAACTAGGTTTCAAGACTTTTCATCCTTATATCGATGAGAGTTATGATACAGAATTGAATGATGCAAAAAGAATGATGATGATTGTTAAACAAGTCGAACGATTTTCTAAATATAGCAGGTCGGAACTGCAAGAATTTCTAGATTCGACTAGGGACATTTGCCGTCATAACTTCTGGCGATTATTTGAATTGACTAAATGTGATGTAGAACTTGTAACAAAACCGCAATAAAAAAATCTATAGATTTCCGTAAATAGTGTCGTAATCAAGGAGATTATGACATGAAGAAAACAATTGCATTAGGTTTAGTATTATTAGCAAGTGCTACAGCACAAGCAAGAGATCAGATCAATATCGTAGGTAGTTCAACAGTATATCCTTTCACTACAACTGTTGCAGAACAATTCGGTAGAATTGGTAAATTTAAAACCCCGAAAGTAGAAAGCACCGGCACTGGCGGTGGCATAAAACTGTTCTGTAATGGTGTTGGTCCACAACACGCAGATGCGGTCAACGCATCCAGACGAATGAAAAAGTCTGAGTTCGACACATGTGCGAAGAATGGTGTAAGCGAAATACTTGAAATCAATATTGGTTATGATGGACTAACCATATCAGAAAACAAGAAAGGTAAACTTGATGGTCTAACACGCCGCGATGTTTATCTAGCATTAGCAAAGACTGTACCAGTAAATGGTGTGATGGTACCTAACCCATACAAGACTTGGCGTGATGTAAACCCACAATTACCAAACACTAAGATCGAAGTATTAGGTCCGCCTCCAACTAGCGGTACAAGAGATAGTTTTCATGAACTATATATGGAAGCAGGTTGTGAACTAGAGAACAAGAAAGCATGCCATGCTATACGCGAAGATGGTGTATATGTAGAAGCAGGCGAAAATGATAATCTAATCGCACAAAAGTTGGCAACAAATCCAAATGCGTTAGGTATATTCGGTTATAGTTTCCTTGAGGAAAATCTAGACAAACTCAAGGGTCTAAAGATCGAGGGTGTTGCCCCATCATTTGAGACTATCAGCAGTGGTAGTTTCCCGGCAAGTCGCCCATTATATGTGTATATAAAGAAAGCACATATTGGTACGATCCCTGGCTTGCGTGAATTTGCTGACGAATATGTAAGCAGTCGCGCATTGGGTGAAGAGGGTTATCTATCAGAGCGCGGTTTGGTCACCTTAGATAAGACTGAACTAGCAAAAACACGCTCAGATGTGAAGGCCTTAAAGAACTTTAGCCCAAAATAAAGTAGTATATTTTATTGCTGGTCTAGGCCTGTTAAATACTATATGTCTTAAACAAAGGACATGGTGCCATTTACTTGGCACAACAACAAGGAGATATAAAATATGCGTAAAGCACTTATGACATTAGTTATGTTGGGATCACTTTCTACTGCGGCTCTTGCACAGGATGTGAAGATTGGCGGTAACTTCGGTTATCGTTTTGATTCAGTCGAGGCAGGCGCGGCACCCAAGTCAGAAAAAGATCGTATTAGAGCAGAACTTTTGCTCAATGCTAAAGTAAACGATAAAGTTACTGTAGTGTTCGGTACAAGAACTGGCTCATTCAATTCATCTTGGGACGACATGGGCGGAAACGCAAATATGAAAGATATGGGTCTCCACTTAGCATATGTTGAGTACGCCGCTATGGATCAAGTCAAGGTTCGTCTTGGCAAGATGCATCAACCTTGGGCAAGTTCACCAAGTCTATTTTTTGACCGTGATATCAAGCCAGAAGGTTTAGCAGTAGCGTTTGCTCATAAATCAGGTTTGTTCGCTAATGCGTCTTCATTGAAGATCGTAGAAGGTGGCGCATCTGATGATGCAAAATTACAAAGCCTACAAGTTGGCTTGAAGAAGGATGTCGGTGCATTAGCATTGACAGGTGCTGTAGCACTACATAACCACAGAAATGTAGTCGGTGCAGATGTAAACCTTCAGCAAGCATTTGGTGAAGTTGGAACTAAGTTTGCTGGTCTTCCAGTAAGCGCATTCGTAGACTTCATGCGTAACGAAAAGGCTAATGCTGATAACCAGGCACTTGCATACGGTGTCAAGGTTGCCAAAGGCAAGTGGGATGCTTCAGTATTCCATCAGAAAGTCGAGGCAAATGCACAGTATGGCTTGTGGCATGATTCTGACTTTGCAGGCGCACAGGGTAATCACAGGGGCTATGGCCTAACTGCTGGATTAGTTGTCGCTAAGGGTTGGAAGGTCAACGCTAAGTATTTCGATGTTGAGCGCGGAGCCAACAAGGAAGACTACAAGCGTCTACAACTAGACTTGAACTACATGTTCTAATAAAAAGGACAATTTCAGTCAAGGATAGGAGGAGATAGAAATATCTCCTCTTTTCTTTTTAGTCATAAGTAAGTATGTTAAAATTATCAAATGGAAGTGTGGGAGAGTGGTTTAATCCGTCAGTCTTGAAAACTGAAGAGTCG
>JACCDG010024313.1_pt1 | contig 32147 bp, 35 predicted proteins | sample 7442471 | NCBI WGS metagenome assembly JACCDG01 (sample SAMN15323444, study PRJNA562643) | freshwater metagenome | isolation source: river surface water | place: USA:Blue River Watershed | collected 2017-08-17 | reverse complement strand
TTGAGTTGACCAACACAGCATCCAGCTTCGGTAACGCAGCTGACTATGTTGGCGAGATCGCAGTTCAGAACTTGTCATTCTCCTAATCAGAGACGGCAGTTTATTCAACCCAGGGATGGGAAGGCAAGAAACCACCGCAAGGTGGTTTTTTGTTGATAACTACACGATCAAAAGGAGAACTTTATGTCTTGGTCAGCCACACTCAATATCACAAACAACACGGATTACAATCTAACTGTCAATCACAATGCAGTAGGAGATTTAACCACTATCGCACCCGGAGGAATCTGGAGCAATACCACTTCAGATCCCAACAACACCAATGCCTTGAGATTTTGGAATGTGCCAAATCAATGGTACATGCAAGGTAGCGTGGCCTATGGACCCATGGCTGGAGTTTACATGGACCGTGGCTGGCAGGCACCAAATGATCAGAGTATCAAACTGGTGGCCGATGCCAATGGCACTGGCTTTACTCAAACACAAAATGGCGGAGCCACTGTGTTGCCTTGGAACGGATTTGAACAAGGTGGTACCATCAACATGACATTCAGCAAGCAATAAGCTGAATCCCGTGCCGATAAATATAGACATATGATTATTTCCGGCACAACACTCTATGGTGGCACCTATGGCAAGCCTGGTGCAGTCACATCTAACTTGACCATGTGGTTGGATGCCAACAATGCTACCAGCTATCCCGGTACAGGCTCTACCTGGTATGACTTGTCGGGCAACAACGCCGATATAACTTTGGTAAACTCTCCTACCTTTACTTCTGGTACACCAGCATATTTTACTTTTGCATCGGCCAGCAGTCAAAGCGGTTCTGGAAGCACAAACAATGTGGTTCCTACTACAAGCTATACCAAGTCTGTATGGTTTTGGTTGAACAGCTATGCCGACAACAATCTCAGCAGCAGCGACGCCGGGGGACATTTCATGTACTTTGCGGGCACATCCACTATGTACTGCGGACACACCAACTGGCCCAGTTACTCGGCATTTCCCAGCACTACCACTTTCAATCTTAACACCTGGTACTATGCGGCAGTGACATTCAACACCACTGATGGCATGAAACTGTATGTCAACGGCACACTCAATGCTACCTACACTGCAAATCTCAGTCCTCACGGTGGCAACGGCAGTACCAACATTGGCCGATTTGGAGCAGGTAACTTTTTAAACGGTCGTGTCAGCGAAGCGTTTTTTTACAACACCAGTTTGTCAGACGGGGCAGTTCTACAAAATTTCAACGCTACCAAAGACAAATACGGTTACTAAATTTTGAACAAAGTCAAATATCGGTGTATACGGTCCAGCACTGATGTCCAGTCACCTATCACGGGTTGTCGAAACAAACGTGCTGAAGGATACCATGGGCTGTCATCTCGATCCAGCAACCAACGCCAATCAGTAGCAAAACAGTTCAACGGAATCCAAACGGGTCGCCCCATGGCACCCGACAAATGAGCTATCGAAGTATCCACACTGATTACCACATCCAAGTGATGTACCAAGGCAGCAGTGTCACTGAAATCCTGTATGAGCTCATTGTAGATCTGACATCCTGCACCGCGGATTTTTTCTAGATCTTCTGAGTTGGCATCCTGTTGTAGACAGATCCAATCATAGTTGATATTGCGATTGATCAAGGTCAACATAGTGTCTGCAGTCATACCTTTGTATTGATTCAGCCAGTTGTCCTTGCGACCACTGTAACAAAAACCCACACGAAGACGAGTTTTTGCACCCAATCTAGCACGCCAGGCCTCGACCTTTTTGTCGTCGGGGGCGATATAACTCAACGTGTGCGGCAAAGTTTTCAAGGTCAAATTCAACCCATTGGGTATGCTCATCAGCGGCGTCCAATAGTCAAAATGTTCAGGAACCGTACCGGCCTTGACAATCTCCAGCGAGCCGGAACTGTCTTCAAACAACGGCATCAGTATGGCTTCGGTTGACAAGATCACACGAGCTTTTTGTTTGATTAAAGCACCCAAGAATCTCACAAACTGTATGGTATCTCCCAGACCTTGTTCGCCCAACACAAAGATAGTCTTGTCTGTGAGATCTTGTCCGGTCCATCTTGGTTGTTGATACTTGGGCAAGGTATTTGCCAAATGCTCAAAGTTCCAACGAGTCTCGTACTGCGGCCAACCTTTTTCATAATCTCCCTGCAATAGGTAAGCCACGGCCAGATTGAAAGGCGCTGTGGCATAAGCCGGATTTAGTCGCATGGCATGTTGTAAAAACGGTATGGCTCCAACTGGGTCACCACACTCTCTCAGCACATTGCCATAGTTGTTGAATGCATGTATGTTTTTTCTGTCCATGACAAATGCCTGTGCATAACAGGCCAAGGCCTGCTCAGGGTCGTTGTTGGCACGATGTCGATTGCCGGTGTGAACCAGTTCGTCTGCGGTCATGAAGCTATTTAAATCCGCCGCTGTCAGCGAGACATTTTTACCAGACACCATAAATACTTGTCAACGCAATAAGGCGTTTTATGCAGGCTTTACACCCTGCGTAGCGGCTAGAACCCGCATTGGGCTTCTTTAAAGGAGAAAACAAAATGGGACGTCCTCTCAAAATTAAAAAAGTAATCGAAACCGGCGGAAACACTGGTGTAGACATCGGCTTCAATGCCTTTGATCAGTTGACCAATCCTACTCTTCCAGTAGGCGGAACCATGGAATCCAGCATGTACCTTGGAGTTGTAGGCGGTGTTCAACCAGCAACAGTGGCCACAGCTGCATATCCTATCGTAAAGTGTGAAGTCAACATTACCAACAGCTACAGCGGTCAAACAGCTGGGTTGATTATTCGTCAGAAAGGTTCTAGAAAGTATCTAGTGGCCACGACAGCTGCCATTGATCCTGCCAACGCAGTGGTCGGAGTGGCCTTGCGTATCGCCACAGTCGGCGACACGGAATGGGCTAGTATGGGCGCCCCAGCCGGTTATGGAGTTGGTACAATTTTTACTCCTGTGGCTGCAAGTGGCCCTGGCACAAGCGGAACTGCTCAAGAAGTTGGAGTTTGTGTTTTGACCAGTGACCTAACACCTTCTGCCGGCAACATGAGCATCAGTTTCTTTGCAGGTGCAGCAGATTCTACCGAACAAGCTATCAGCAAGTTGACCAACAAATTCTTGTATGATTTTACCGGCGGCGAAACTGGCGGGTCAGCCAACACCGGCGATGTTTGGGACTATGACCAGGTAACTCAAAACGTGCGCTTTGATGCCAACTTCTTCAGTGACGAAGGTTATGAAGTCAAGTCTGGTACCACAGGCGGCACCAATGTGTCTGGACAACAGAATCAGTTGAGCTTGGCACAAGTTGAAAAGTATACTTCTTGATTTGTAGTTGACCAAAATCCTCACAGCTAAGTACTGTGAGGATTTTTTATGGCCATAGCATTCGTACTGGGCAATGGGATAAGCCGACTAGAGATACCATTGGATGTCATGCGACATCAAGGCAAAATCTACGGCTGTAACGCCTTGTATAGAGATTTCACGCCCGATGTTTTGGTAGCCACAGATAGACCTATCGCAGCCTACATACAAGAGTCCGGCTATGCCAAAACAAATAGATTTTACACCCGCAGACCGTTGCCCGACTCAGGAGCAAACACGGTGCCCAGTGAATACTTTGGATTCAGCAGCGGACCTATCGCGGTGAGCTTGGCGGCACGCGACGGACACAACTTGATTTATTTGCTTGGATTTGATTTGGGGCCAACCAGCAACGACAAATTCAACAACATATACGCCGGAACAGATTTTTACAAACCCATAGACAGCAATCCTACATTCACTGGCAACTGGATCAAACAAATGACCCGGGTCATGCAAGACCACCCGCGAACCAGATTTGTGAGATTGTACGGAACAACCACGGCCCGTGTTGCTGAGTTGGACAGCATTTCCAATCTCAAGCATCAGGATATCGCAACTTTTTTGTACCGCATAAATAGTAAAAAGGGCCTGGAACAGTGATTTTTCATCATAAAACACAAGGGATTCAACGTTTTTTGTCAAACGTTGTGCGTTGTTATGGCTGCAGTTTAGTAGCTAAATAAACAACGAGGACAAGAAATGGCAACCTACAAGAACATATATGGCAACTATGTAATAACAACTCAGAGTGTTGACAACGAAATTGTTCTCACGTCCGCCAATATCCGCATCAATGGTCCTACCACAGTCAACGGCAACATACAGGCCAACTACTATTTTGGAGACGGACAGTTTTTAAGCAACGTGGTAGCCAACATTGGCGCTGCCAGCATACTCCAAAACGGCACCAGCAACGTTAACATCCCGGTGGCCAACGGCAACGTAACCATGGGCATAGCCGGTGTCAACGATGTGGTAGTATGGACCTTGGCCGGTCAAAGTATCGCAGCCAACACAGTGTCGACCAGTGTTTCAACCGGTGCACTAGTGGTCAACGGTGGTGCCGGCGTCAATGGCAATGTTTATGCAGTTGGAATGTTTGACAACAACGAACCGGTGATCAATGCAATTTCTGTAATCAACGGCGGAACTTACTAAGGAATAGACATGGCAAACACAATTATTCTAAAAAACAGTAGCACGCCTGACGCGGTACCAACCACAGCAGATATAGAATTTGGAGAACTGGCAGTCAACACACACGACGGTCGTGCATTTCTCAAGTACGATCCAGGCAGCGGTCCAGAAATCGCTGTCATAGGTGGAGCTGAAGTTTTAAATGTTTACTATGTGAGCAAAAGTGGCAACGACCTCAACAACGGGCAATCTTTGTCTACTTCATTTTTGACCATCAAGGCCGCTGTCACAGCTGCCAATGCGCAGATTGTTGCTGCCTTGCCTGCTACCAATGTGAGAGTTTGTATTTTTGTCAAGAGCGGAGACTATACAGAAGTCAATCCCATTGAACTGCAACCCAGAGTGACCATCTGGGGCGACAATCTTAGATCGGTCAGTGTGAGACCACTTACTCCTACAGCAGACATATTTTGGGTACGCAATGGTTGTTATTTAACCGGCATGACCTTTAGAGATCATGTGAGTCCAGCGGCTGCTGTAGCGTTTCCAACCACAGCAACGCCACTCAACAATGTGATCAACACCAGTCCATACGTTCAAAACTGTTCAAGCATCACCACCACCGGTGCCGGCATGCGCATAGATGGCACCAAGGCCGGTGGTCTCAAAAGCATGGTCACTGATTCTTACACGCAAATTAATCAAGGCGGCCCGGGTGTGTACCTTTTGAACGAAGGATATGCACAGTTGGTCAGTATCTTTACCATATGCACTTCCTATGGTATCCTGTGCGAAACAGGTGCCACATGCAGTATAACCAACAGCAACACTTCGTTTGGAGATTTTGGCCTGGTCGCCAATGGAGTGAGTTCGGTTCTGTATTCTGGTACCTCTGACGGAGTGGATCAGATCGGCAATCTCATTTATGTGATAGGTCTAAGTGAACGACCCAGAGTCAACAATTCTGTGACCTTTGATGGCGGAACAACCTACTACAACATATACAATGCCACCCCGCTTTCGGGCACCAGTGTTTATGTCAGCGGCGGCATCTCTCCCAGCACTACTCTGGTTCTGTCTGACACTCTGTTGTTGTACCCTGGAGCAGTATTAAGTGGTCCTGCGTTTACTCTTGGACAAACAGTGACCGCAGTGATAGACGCTACCACTATCACTATTTCAGCCAGTGCCGACGGTCCGTTGGCACCCGGAGACTTGATAACATTTACAGGCACCCGCAGTTTGATAGAACTGGCCGAGGATGTCCTGGTTCCTATCCCTAATGGTACAACTGCTGAATTTGTACAACGTAGTCAGATAAATGCCAGTTCGCATACGTTTGAATACGTGGGCACAGGTACTAACTTGGCAACAGCATTGCCACAGGCCGGAGGAGTACCAATCCAGGCCAACGAAGTAGTGGCAATAAACGGAGGTGAAGTAATCTACACCAGCACTGACCAACGAGGAGATTTCCGCGTGGGTGATCAATTTACTATTAACAGCGTACAAGGCACTATTAGCGGAGAAGCCTTTGATAGAAGTTTGTTTGCTGTAATGACGCCTTACATATTGGCTATCGAGGGACCATAAAATGGCATTTGGACTTAATATATTTAAAACTGTAACTGTAGACCTAACCACAGGAGGTCTTGCAGTATATGAAGCCCCTGCCCTTTACAGTGCTATCGTATTGTCAGCTCAGATCAGCAACAACACCGGCAGTACTCAAGTGGTAACTATGAGTGTGTTGCATCCTGACAGTACCGAAACTTACTTGGTAAAAGATTTTGAAATACCTGCCAATGACGCAGTAAGTGCCTTGGTAGGCAAGCTGGTTTTAGAAACTGGTTTTGGTATATTTGTCAGTGCTGGCACAAATAACAGTTGCCAGTTGGTGTTGAGCATATTAGAATCTAAGAACTAACAATGGCACGAATACTTTCGGGTAAAGTCAAAAAAGTTCCTGCCACCCAAGTCAGTGCAGGACGCTATGACTTTTTACAACTCAGTGAAGCCGAACCCGATCTAGGAGTTCCGGGAACCAACGGCGAAGTGCTGGCTTCCACAACCACTGGAACAAGATTCTGGTCAAACGTCACAGGCGCCACCGGCGCAACCGGACCACAAGGACCACAGGGTCCACAAGGGCCACAAGGCGCTACCGGACTAACAGGAGCCACTGGATTCAACGGGGCCACTGGAGCAACCGGACCACAGGGTCCACAAGGGCCACAAGGACCACAAGGCGCTACAGGAGCAGCCATTGTTATTTTGGGCGGTGTAGCTGATGTTAACGCTGTGTATCCCACTGGCGGTCCCAACAATCCACAAGGGTTGCTGAACTATTATTTTCCTGGAGCAGTAGCCGGTAATGCTGTGTTAGATCAGGCCAGCGGCGACTTATGGGTTTATGATGGAGCAACTTGGAACAACGTTGGCGAAGTCCGGGGACCACAAGGTCCACAAGGACCACAAGGACCACAAGGTCCATTGGGTGCCACCGGAGCTACTGGACCACAAGGCCCCACTGGCCCACAAGGACCAATTGGCGCCACCGGTGCAACTGGATTGACCGGCAGTACTGGACCACAAGGCCCACAAGGACCACAGGGTGACATTGGTGCAACAGGACCACAAGGCCCTAGAGGACCCACAGGTGCCACAGGTGCCAGCGGAGCCACAGGCCCACAAGGAGAAATAGGAGCCACCGGCGCCACAGGACCAAGAGGACCACAGGGTCCACAAGGACCACAAGGACCATTGGGTGCCACCGGAGCCACTGGACCCGTGGGACCGCAAGGACCACAAGGACCCAATGGATTTACTGGGCCACAAGGACCAACCGGACCGCAAGGACCACAGGGACCACAAGGACCCGCAGGAGCAACTGGATCGGGCGCAACTGGTGCGAGTGGTGCTACCGGACCAGCCGGTCCTACTGGACCGCAAGGCTTTACTGGACCACAAGGACCACAAGGACCACAAGGACCCAACGGAGCCACTGGTGCAACTGGACCACAAGGACCAATTGGTGCCACCGGACCGCAAGGACCACAAGGACCACAAGGTCCCATCGGAGCCACAGGACAGTTTGGCGCCACTGGCTTGACTGGTGCAAGTGGATTGACGGGCGCCACAGGTTTAACTGGCCCACAAGGACCCACAGGACCTAACACACAGATCAATGCTACCAGCGCAGGTGCCTGTGCGCAAACGTTTTATCCTGTTTTTGTGCAAACCACAGGAGTGGCGGTTCCTATATACGCTGACGATATTAGTCCAGTGGCAGGACTTAGTTATCAACCCAGCACAGGTACGCTGACATCTGCTATATTTTCTGGAACTGCCAGCCAGGCCAGATACGCTGACTTGGCTGAAAAATACTTGGCCGATGATGATTACAGACCCGGCACAGTGGTAGAGTTTGGCGGAGACTACGAAGTCACGGTCACCAAGCACAGTCACAGTACATGTGTGGCCGGAGTGATATCAACTGATCCTGCATATCTCATGAATAGTGAATTGGCTGGCGAGAACATTGCCAGTGTGGCACTGATTGGACGAGTTCCATGCTTGGTAGTTGGACAGATACGCAAAGGCGACAGATTGGTTAGCAGCAAAATTGCAGGTGTGGCATGTGCCCTCCGTGAAGATCAATATCGTCCGGGTTGTATCATTGGCAAAGCTCTTGAAGATTACGACTCAGAACAAACAGGTATTATCACTATCGCTGTTGGCAAAAACTAACTGGTAAGTTTTGTTTGTTGTTCTACTGTCTGTATTTTGTTGCGCACGGCATCAAGATTTATAGTAGACCATAATCCTGGATGCAAGGGTTTGGGAAACTGACCCGAGTCAATCCAGGCATAACCCATGTGTTCGTGATTCAACAACGGCACAAACTCATTGTCTACGCTACAATAAAAAGTGTGGTAACAAAACTTGTTGTCACTGGTGGTAAATTTTTCAATAGGAACCAAGCGCAGGAAATCTGGAACAAATCCCAGTTCCTCTTGACATTCTCTGAACATGGCATCCCTTAGACTCTCTCCAGATTCAATACGACCGCCGGGCAAACCCCAGTTGCCCGGGTGTTTGGGATCGTTGCGCATCAAGTAGAGATATCTTCCCGTAGACACAGAATGAAACCAAATGCCTACAGCGTTTACAACACTAGACTCCATGTGCCTCCGGGATAAAGACCCTGATAGCTTTTGATCCAACCGTTGTCGATCCACTTGTACTGGATGCCTGTGGTGATATTTGTGACATACTGTATATTATCAGGACTACTGGTGTGGTCAAAATAAACATGCCACACAGTACCGTTGTATTCTATGATGTCATTGGCTTTGGCCACCAAGGGTTGACCGTTGATACCTTGCCAAGCCACTGGACTCGTTACTGATTCAAAAGATCCAGTGTCCTCGGTCAACAAGTAACGTTGTCCTGTTACCGGAGCAGGAAGACCGTTGTTGGGACCGCTCAGCAAAGGATTGATCACAGCATTGACAGGCTCCAAGGTATTGCTTGGCACAGTGTCTTGATCAACATCAAACAACAAAAATCTATTGTCGGTGGGGTCGTATGTCACAGTTCCGGTGACCTGTGAGCCGTCTTCCAAGCTGAGATTCACATAACTGATGCCCGGTCGTAAAACACCATACATGCCAACTATGCTTTGCCACATAAGGTCACTGTCTGGACTGGTGGGTGGTTCAAGGCTATCGTTGTTGGGTTGCACCACTTGTGGTTGCTTGAGTGCTTGCAACCTATTTCCAATCAGCAGGACCTGATAAGAATAAGGAGTAATGACCTGGCGTGTCCCCAACAGTAGGTCATTGTTCAAGATAGCATTAGAGGCGTCGCCTTGTGCATCAAACACTTGTGCAATAATTCTTTCAACCACACCCAGTTTCTTGACCTTGGCCGGACTCGATATCCAGATAGGCAAAGTAAATGTCAAGGTAGCTATGTCGATGGGATTTTCTGTACCCTGTGGAATAGTTCTGCTGCTCCATTGGGTGCTTTCAAGTTCCACTATGCTGAGACTGGTCCAATCTATGTAGTTGTCGGTGCTTTGTATTTCCAGGCTGGGATTAAACAACACCAACATCTGTTCAAGAATCTGCATTTTTTGATTGGTGTTTGAAGTCCATATATCCAGTTTCAGCGTGAGCTTGTAAGGCACAGGCATGAGTCTTTCTATGGTAAAGGCATTGCCTTGGGTGGTCTCGTAGCTGTCGGTTGTTTCGTCATAGGTGCGTTGACGCACATTGATCTTGCTGACAAAATACGGTTCTTGTATTCTAGGACGATCATAGTCCAGGCCCGAAACGTAAAATGTCATCAATGGAGTGGCCGGCATGCCACTTGCTGAATTTTCTTGTAGTATGGTCTGTGCTTGTCTGGTGGCATCACCGTAGCGAACTGGCACACGCACCAAGGTATGGTCGGTTCCTTCTTCGTTGCGACCATATTCTACCTGGAAGTTACTGAAGATTCTAGCAAACTGCAGGAGAAATCTGCGTATCTGCTCGTCATAAAAGAAAAGTGGTGTTAAGGCTGGCACTGTTAACCTCCGTTGTCAGCGTTGGGTTTGAGAATCTCACTGAGACTTTGGCGACTTGGGATAGCACCACGATCGTTGGTTTGTACAGTGTCGGTGTTGTTGACAAAGCCAGCACGTTGTGTTTTGGCATCTGCTTCGAAGTCAAGTCCAGTACGCACAGCATCTTCAATCTTGACCCATCTAGCACCATCGTATCTGAACAAGCGATTGGGGAAATAATCCAAACGCAAGGCATAATCTCCTACCACAGGATTGGGCGGAAAGCTCACACCGGGTGTGACAGGAAGACCATTTGGGGGTAGGATTCTACCAGTGCCAGGATCCACACTGTTTGAAAGATAGCCCATGGTATAGCCAAAGCTTCTGGGAGTCTGCTCAAGTCCGGCCTGGGTACTAGATGTGGTTACCAAACTACTACTGGTGGTCGACCCAGTTACTGTGGCAGCAGGTTCGCCGTCGGGATAAGTTGGCAGTATGTAAAACTTGGTTATGTCATAGCCACTGAGCGGAAGCTCAACCTCGGCCTGGGCCAGGATGGCATCATTGAGTGCAAGATCTTTGTTTCTAGTGCTGGCTGAATCTCCCACGGTGTTGGGATCTGTGATTTCAGTCCAGTAAGGCTGTCCTGTGGACGGGTTGATAGCATCAATGGGTGTACCAGCTGGTATATTGCCATTGGCCTGATAATATGTGTCACCGTTGTTGACCAGGGTGCCGTTGGGATAAAAGTTACCTGGATCCCAGATGTTGTTGGTCACAAATGGCTGATTCATTATGTCTTGGTACTCTTGTGCGTTGACCAAGGGTGTGGCTTTCACACGCCACAGGTGCGGCAACCAGGTAACGCTGAATCCTTCGCTGGCAAATGCCGCATCCTGGATCACATAGTATCTGGGCAAGGGCAACGGTATTTCTGGATTCAAGGGATTGTAATCTTTGAGATTAGGAAACTCCAACACATCGCCGCTCATGAGTTTGCGACCAAATGTGTCAATCATGTCGTTGTAGTGAAACGTGATAAACAAGGTGTCGTTGTTCAAAAACAAACCAAACTGAGTCAAATCAAAGTCAATGTCTTGCACACGGTACACACCGCGCATGACATAAATGTTGGGATCATAGGCTCTGTCTCTGTTTTCCAGCAAAAGCAAATCTTCTATGAACAAAGGATTGAGTTCTTCACGCACAGGTATGGTGATGTCGGCATCGCCGGGGTCTCCGGTTTTTGGACCCAGATATTTGTGTACATAGATGTCAAGTCCGCCCACGGTGTACATTTCGCTGATGTTGCGATCAATGTATTGGTAATCACTGGTGCGATTGGGGCGGTAAAGGCTCAGACGTGGCATAGTCATGTATTTATGGGTTATTTTGACTTGAGTTTCAGAAGCCAGTATAATTAAGCGCATGGATGAACTGTTAGAACGCCTGGACCGCATTGAACGTGCTATACCTACGATCAAAAACAAGGAAGCACGCCGGGATCTAATGAAAATGTTACGCAACATAGACACGGCCATGAACCAAATCAGTCGTGAAAGCGTGGAATGTCGTAGATTGCACCGCGAAACCGGGCACTACAAAGAGTTGGTAAAAAAAGCCGCAGATTTGATTGCTAACCTGGAGCAACACCTAACATTCGCGGCACTGTTAAACGGTTGACCAAAAATGGCATCTCAGCTATAATAATATAATAAACTCAGGAGAGAGTATGAACGCACGAGCTACAACCACAATCAAGGCATTGAATCCCAAAGGCGCTGACTTCAAATATGTGGGTCCAGAACCGAGCTGGAAGTTTCAGCCCACAACCGAAAATCGAACTTCGAGTCTGGGTCGAGCATTTGCGTGGTACAACTATCACTATGGTCGCAAAGATGCCAAGGACATGATCTGTCAGTGGTTACAAGTCAACGGCAGAGAAAAGGATGCCAAAATATTCCGAGGCATTCCTGACGGTGCAGTGCGATTGACTCCGGCCTGGGTGTGTCGTATGAATCTTGTGGGACTGGAACTGCTGGAACACGAACAATGCCTGGTCGACAACCAAATCGCCGACATGTTGAAAATCAAGCAAGAAGTCAAAAAGGTCGTGGACGAAGCCGAAGCTGCAGTGGCCAAACTCACGATCCAAGACCACCTGCGTGAAAAGGTAAGTGAATGTGCCGGCGAACTGGAGGGCATGTTTGACGATTTCATTGCAGCCGGTGCCAAGATGACCGCAGACTGGAAACCCATTGCACAGATACGTGGCATGAACATCAGTCCCAACATGGTTGGAACCATTGCCGATATCTGGAAAGTCAAGCTGGCCGAGTTTGAAGAGGTGCTGGAAGGCACCGACAGCGATCTTTTAGAAGGCTATCGACATCTCAACAAAAACCAAGTCAAGCAGTGTGTCAAGTTCATTGAGCAGGTCATAGCCGATTGTGGCAACTATGTGCAGATCAAGAAAGTGGAACGCAAGCCACGAGCCAAGAAAGCAGTGAGTCCAGAAAAACTCAGTGCAAAATTCAAGTACATGAAAGACTTCGCTGAGCTCAAGCTCACCAGCATTGTCCCGGCCCAGTTGGTTGGTGCGTCGGAAGCCTGGTTGTATGACACCAAGAAACGCAAGTTAGTCCATGTCATGGCCGACGGTCACATTGGCACATTCAGCGTCAAGGGCAGTGCTATCGTGGGCTTTGATACAGTGCAAACTGTACAAAAAACTCTGCGCAAGCCAGCAGAGCAACTCAAAGAGCTACTAGCCGGAGGAAAACCAGCAGCACGCAAGGTGTTCAAAGATATAAAAGCCACAGAAACCAAGTTCAACGGACGTGGCAACGAGAACTTGATCATACTCAAAGCCTGGTAAATACAGGGAACACGGAGTTCCCATGGCACAAGCAGAAAGCACCCTACAAACACTCAAACAAGCTCTTATTGAATATGTCCAGCTACAACTGGCTAGTCAAATCGTGGACATTGAGTTAGACGACGAACACTACGAAGCTGCTTATCAAAAAACCATTGGAACCTATCGTCAGCGAGCACAAAACGCCTATGAAGAGAGCTATATCTTCATGGAGTTGGTCAAAGATGTAAACATTTACACATTGCCTCAGGAAGTAATCACAGTACGTCAAATATTCCGCAGGACCTTTGGCGACTCAACCGGGCCGTTTGCCAGCAACTTTGATCCATTCAGTCAGGCCGCAGTCAATGTTTACCTTATGAACTTCAACGTGGCCGGTGGTTTAGCAACCTATGATTTTTATGCAGGTTACGTAGAACTGGCGGCCAGAATGTTTGGTGGCTACATGAACTACACCTGGAATCCGGTCACAAAGAAACTGCAAATCATTAGAGATCCCAAAGGCACTGGTGAGAATGTGTTGCTATGGTGTTACAATCTCAAACCCGAAGTCAATCTTTTGCAAGACTTCCAGATCAGCCAATGGATCCGTGATTACATGGTAGCCAACTGCAAGTATATCATTGGCGAAGCACGTGAAAAGTTTGGAACCATAGCCGGACCACAGGGCGGCGGCACACTCAACGGTTCGGCCATGAAAGCCGAAGCACAGACTCAAATGGATGCCCAGATCGAGCAACTCAAAAACTACGTTGATGGCAGCCAACCAATAACGTTTGTGATAGGTTAAACTCTGTAGACAAAAATCAAAATCCATGCTATACTCACAGCATGGATCTAATGATTGACCTTGAAGGCCTGGGTACCGGACCCGACACTACTATCCTTACCATAGCCGCGCAGGCCTTTGATCCTTTGGGCCACGGATTTTATGATCAGCATTACTACGCCCGTGTGAGCCTGGAAAGTCAACCCAATCGAAGCATACAACAAAGCACCATAGACTGGTGGGCCACACAACCCGAGCTTGCCAAGCAAGAAGCCTTTGGTGAAACAGATCGCATACCTCTGGATCAGGCTCTTGATGAACTTGGCAAGCTGATCTGGCACGCCAAGCGGGTGTGGGCTCAAGGTCCTACTTACGACATGAATATCCTGGAGCATGCCTACAAAAGCTATGGCAAGCCCATACCCTGGCAGTTTTATGTGGTGCGTGATTCAAGAACTGTTTTTGGCTTGTGGAAAGATCTGCCCAAGCCTCCAACCAGCCATCATGCCCTGGAAGACTGCCGCAGGCAGATAGAATTGTTGCAACACACTCTCAAACATTTAAACGTAAAGGAACTGGCATGATCATTGGTGTATGTGGACTCATTGGAGCAGGCAAGGATACCATTGCGGATTATCTTGTAAACATACATCAGTTTAGACGTGAAAGTTTCGCCAACACACTCAAAGATGCGGTCGGCGCGGTGTTTGGGTGGGATAGGGAACTCCTGGAAGGCCGTACTAGACAAAGTCGTGAATGGCGTGAACAACGCGACGAATGGTGGTCAACCCGCTTGGGCATGGATATCACTCCGCGCTGGGTTTTACAGTTCTGGGGCACTGAAGTTGTGCGCAAGAGTTTTCATGATGATACCTGGATTGCCAGCCTGGAAAACAAACTGCGCAAAACTACCGATGACGTGGTCATAAGCGATTGCAGATTCCCCAACGAAATACGAGCTATCAAAAGTGCCGGCGGAGTTGTCATCAGAGTGCATCGTGGGCCCGACCCTGATTGGTACCACTTTGCCGAGATAGTAAATCGCGGACCCGAGCGGAATATAGAGTGGTCCTGGGCCAAAACACAGTTGGAAAAGTTCGCCATACATGCCAGCGAAACTGCCTGGGTTGGCACCGATTTTGATGCAGTGCTAGACAACAACAGCACCATGGATCACTTGTATAAGCAAGTCACAGATCTGGTTCAAGATCTCCAGGTCTCCAGGGCAGGTCGGCCCATTTGATTTCAACCACACAGTTTTGACACACAGTTTTGAGATTTCTAGCTGCTGTGTTGTTGAGATCTCCATCTACGTGAAAAACCAATAGTTGGGCGTTGTATTTGCTTCTAAAGCCACAGCGATCGCAAACACTCTTCTTTTTGTACCCGGCGGTTTGCCATCTTGGAACAGGTGGTTTTATTTTTTTACCACGCTTGATACAGTGCTCACAGAGCCTTCTATATTGCACTCGGTCTTCCCGGTGATAAGCCACAGCTCGGGGACGTTGATTACAGGCCATGCATTGGGGTCGCATGTGCTATTTAGCTACTAAGCCTACTAAGTAGGGACGCTATATCCCCGTGTTTTTGATTTTTTCTATAAATATCAATAATTAGAAAAAGGAATTACCATGGCACTTACATCACCAGGCGTAGAAGTCACAATCATTGACGAAAGTCAATATATCCCTGCTGCTACCAACTCGGTACCGTATATTTTATTGGTCACTGCACAGAACAAGATTTCTGGTGCTGGCGTAGGAGTTGCAGCTGGCACATTGGCCATCAACGCCAATCAAGTTAGAGAAATGACCAGTCAGCGTGATTTGCTGGCCACTTACGGCAACCCGTTCTTTTACAAGACCACAGCCGGCACACCCATCAATGGTTATGAACTCAACGAATATGGTTTATTGGCAGCCTACAGTGCTCTTGGTGTTTCAAATCGTTGCTATGTGCAACGTGCCGACATCGATCTGGCAGAACTCACTGCCACCCTGGTAAGACCAACAGGAAGCCCCGACAGTGGAACTTATTGGTTGGACACAGCCAGCACCACGTGGGGTTTATTCCAATGGAATCAAACCGGAACTGGTAGTTTTACCAACAAAGTGCCTCTGGTTATCATAGATTCTGCTGATCTTGAACCTGCATCTACTGTTCCTCTGCAAAGCATAGGAAGCATAGGCGATTATGCTGTGACAGCTTTGAGCACATCCAATCCCACTTATTACAAACGTGGAGGTCCAACCTCAGACGAAACATCCAGCGTGGCCTTGAGCTCGCTTTACAATACCTGGGTGTTGCTAGGCAGCGACGATTGGAAAACAGCATGGCCCACCATACAAGGTACACTGGCTCCAACAACGTTGGGCGCAGGCGATTCTGTGACCATCAATGGTTACAATGTCAGCGTGCCAGGATCACCAAACAACACAGTCGAAGGTCTCAGCAACGCCATTAACACAGCTGCTATACCTGGAGTATACAGCAGTTTCATCAATGGTCAACTTCAAATCTTTGCCGACAGTGATGCTACCAATGACAGTAGCAACGTCAGTGGCAAGGTAGAAATAGCCAACCAGACAGGAACACCTTTGGCTGCTTTGGGCATTACCGCAGACGTTTACAACGCACCATCATACTTGTTGGCCTACAGCTATAATGCACCGCGCTGGCAAAGCAACCAGACCAATCCAGCACCCACTGGTTCTGTCTGGCAAAAAGGCAACAATGTGAATCTTGGCATGAACATCATACTCAAACGTTATGATAGCACGCTGGGTAGATTTGTTCAACAAGGTTGCGTGTTATATGGCAATGATGCACAGGCCAACTTTGCATTTGATCCATCTGGCGGTGGCATAAACATTCCGGCCGGATCCACCTACATCGATGACAAAGGCAACTACACTTCTGTTGATGCCAACGCATTGGCAGAATTCTTGATCTTTGAAAGATTTGCAACAGGGCCAACCATTATAACTGGCAGTGATTCCACTCCTGGCCCATTTGTAAGCGGCAACACATTCACTATTTCGGCCACCAGTGCCGGCAGTGACACATTCAGCACACCGGTAACAGCTACTTTGTTGGGCACTACAGCCAGTGATTTTGTAGCAGCAGTCAGCGCGGCCAACGTACCTTATGTCAGTGCCACTATCAACAGCGACGGTGCCATCGTAATGACACACAGCCAGGGCGGAAGTATAATCCTGATCAACACCATTGGTGTTCCAGTGACCACAGCCGGTTTTACAACTGCGGTGCGCGGTGTTCGAGTCAACTATGACAACGGCAACGTGTCTGGTGTAGAGCTGAGCAACTGGGTTGGTTCACCTACATTTACCTACACAGCCAGCGACACAGAACCAGATCAGGACCCAGCCGATGGTCGCTTATGGTATTACAGCACCAGCACAGTGGCTGACATCATGATTCAAGACAATGGTATCTGGAAAGGTTATCAGTTGGTCAACAACGACACCCGTGGCTACAACCTTGCAGCTACCAATGCCTCGGGTCCAATATTCTCTGCAACGCCTCCGTTGACACAAAATAACGAAAGCGAAAGTCCGTTGCAGTATGGAGATCTTTGGATTGACACCAGTGATTTGGAAAACTATCCTATGCTGTATCGTTGGCAAGATGTCAATGGCACGGATCAATGGGTATTGATTGACAACACCGATCAGACCACCAGCAATGGTGTTTTGTTCGCTGATGCTCGCTGGGCACCCAATGGCACAACCAATCCTATCACGGATCCATTGCCAACCATTACCAGTTTGTTGATCAGTGACTACTTGGATCTAGATGCACCAGATCCACAGTTGTATCCACAAGGTATGTTGTTGTGGAACACACGTCGTAGTGGATTCAATGTCAAGGCATTCCGCAGTGATTATTTCAATGCCACAGACTTCCCAGACGAGACATTGCCTGCGGAAACCAATGCCTGGGTCACGCAAAATCCAACCAAGAACAACGGCAGTCCTTACATGGGTCGCCAAGCACAGCGTGTTCAAATCGTACAGGCTTTGAAAGCGGCTATTGACACAAGCACTACTCTGCGTGAAGAGCAGAATCAGTTTAACCTGATAGCATGTCCTCAGTACCCAGAATTGATTCCAAACATGATCGCTCTCAACAACGAGCGTGGCAACACAGCATTTATCATTGGCGACACACCGTTGCGTTTGAGCCCCGAAGAGGTAGTGACCTGGGCCACCAACAACAACGGCGAAGGTATCAGTACTGGCGATGGCTTGGCCACCAGAGACATTTATGCAGGTGTGTTCTATCCCAGCTGTCAGACCACAGATACCACAGGTAGTCCGGTTGTACAACCACCTAGCCATATGATGATCCGTACCATCATACGCAACGATGAAGTGGCTTTCCCATGGTTAGCACCAGCCGGCACACGCCGTGGTGTTATCGACAATGCGGCCTTGATTGGTTACATCAACAGCACCACTGGCGAGTTTGACACCATTGGCGTACGTCAAGGTCTGCGTGATGTGCTGTATCAAAACAGTATCAACCCAATCACGTTCATTCCTGGTGTGGGCATTACCAACTTTGGTAACAAGACCACTACAACAGTGACCAGTGCATTGGATCGCATCAACGTGGCACGTTTGGTAGCGTTTATACGTGGTAGATTGGATCAAATTGGCAAACAGTTCTTGTTTGAACCCAATGATCAGATCACACGCAATGAGATTTCTAATGTTATCACCAGCTTGATGATTGATCTAGTGGCCAAACGCGGTATCTATGACTACTTGGTGGTTTGTGATTTAACCAATAACACACCGGCACGCATTGATCGCAACGAGCTATATGTGGATATTGCTATTGAGCCAGTCAAGGCTGTTGAGTTTATCTACATACCGGTACGCATCAAGAACACCGGTGAAATTTCAGCAGGATTGGCGGCCTAAAGCTACCATAAATAACAGTATATAGGAGATAACAAATGGCCGTTTCATCGCTCAGCAGAATGACAGTGCCCTTGGCAAGTGACCAGAGCAGTCCAAATCAGGGCTTACTCATGCCCAAACTCAAGTATCGCTTTAGAGTGGTATTTGAAAACTTTGGCGTATCAACACCCCGAACAGAATTGACCAAACAGGTCATGGATTTTACACGTCCAACGGTCAGCTTTGAAGCCATTGACTTGCCTATCTACAACAGTACCATCAAGTTGGCCGGCAAATACAGCTGGGGTGATCTCACTTGCAATCTTCGTGATGATGCCAGCGGTGCAGTCAGCAAGTTGGTTGGTGAACAACTGCAGAAACAGTTGGACTTCATGGAGCAAAGCAGTGCTGCTTCGGGCATAGATTACAAGTTCCTGACGCGGTTTGAAGTACTCGATGGCGGCAACGGTGCCAATGAACCCATTGCATTAGAAACTTGGGAAATTTATGGTTGCTATCTCAGCGAAGTCAACTACAACAACATGGACTATGGTGCCAGCGAAGCTGCTACCATATCAATGACCATACGCTTTGACAATGCGATTCAAACTCCAGTTGGCAGCGGTGTTGGTGCAATAGTAGGACGCACACTTGGCGACGTAGCAACAGGCGCAGGCAACGGACTGGTTTAATCCTTATGAGCTTCGGCCAGGATTTCCTTCAAGGGTTTTTTACACCCAACGGCCTTAAAGATTATGCTCATGCCAGCAAGACTTTTCGTACCAACGGATACGAATACAGTCCACGCTACAAGTTTCTTTTCCATGTGTTTTTCAACATCAACACAGGACAGATTCCAGCTTTGCAAAGTGTGTTTGGACAAGGCGATGTGGCCACAGTGGGGCTCATGGTCAAAAACGTGCAACTGCCCAGTTACGTGGTACAAGTAGACACCCTCAATCAGTACAATCGCAAACGTCTGGTTCAAAGCAAGATAGATTACAACCCTGTGCAAATCGTGTTCAACGATGATCAAGGCGACTTGATCCGTAACATGTGGTACAACTATTTCAGTTACTATTACAAAGATCCTAGCCAAAAATACAACGGCAATCCTGTGACCAATGGTACCATTGGCCTGTTACAGACTCTGCAAAACGGGTTTGGTTACAACACACGCGATACCTACAGCGGCGATAGGCAGGTCAACGACTGGGGTTATGTTGGAGAAAGCTACACAGATGGAACACGTTCCAGCGGTGCTGGTTTAGAAGGAGGCAAACCTCCATTTTTCAAAGACATCACCATATATGGCCTCAGTCAAAAGCGTTTTGCCAGTTATACCTTGATCAATCCCTTGATAACAGATTGGCAACACGACACCTATGATTACAGCCAAGGCAACGGCGCCATGACCAACACAATGACCATACGCTACGAAACAGTGAAATATGGCCAAGGTGCTGTGGGAGGTGCCACACCCAGTGATACCGTAGTAGGATTCGCAGATCCAGCCTACTATGACACTGTAAAGAGTGCCCTGGCCAGACCAGGTAGCACTGCAACAGTGTTGGGTCAGGGAGGCCTGCTCGATGCTGTCACAGGAACCTTTGAAGACTTGGCTTTATTGGCCGACGGCCGCGGTGGAGTTCAAAACGTGATTGGTGCTGTGCAAACAGCTGGCACCGCCTACAACACGTTCAAAGGAAAAGATTTACGTAGTATCGCTCTTGAAGAAGCACGCCTTGGAGCCAAACAGGTCTTGAGAGAAAGTTTGCCTGGCGCTATGCGCTTGGCCATGAACAGCACCAATGGCATGATATTTCCTCGAGCACCTGCCGTTACACAAACCAGGATTATAAATCCAGTCACTGGCACAGCCATCAACCCGGATAGATAAATCACATGGGATCAGTCAACAGTTACAATACTTCCATAGATCAAACTGTTCAATTGTTTGACAGATTCTATGACTATGAGGCCAATGTTCCAGCACAAGAATTTGATGCTGTGTACAGTTACTTCCGCAGTCAGTTTGGTACAAGTGAAGCTGCTGGAAACTTTGCGGTGGCCACATTTAGAATTTCAGAACAAAGCCGTATACCTGTCATGGATCTTTTGAGTCAGTTTCAAGGACTCGACAATGTCGAGTTGACGTTGACTCTGTCTTACTATCTCAACAATCTTAGGAGTCCTAGTACCCTGTTAGGACTCAATCAACCAGTGACACCTAACTTTTACGTGGCACGCAACGTACGGCCATGAGCAAGTTTGCACAGGGCACATATCTGGTCAAAAACGCAGCCAAATATGTGGGCAAGGGTTCACCGCGATATAGATCAGGTTGGGAACATGCTTTCATGCGTTTTCTCGACAACAACGAACACGTGGTTAACTGGGCCAGTGAAAGCATCAGCATACCTTATCGCAATCCTGTCACAGGCAAACAGAGCATGTATGTTCCTGACTTCCTGATAACTTATAGAAATCGCAACAATCAGCTCATAGCCGAACTGGTAGAAATCAAACCCAAAAAACAAAGCGTGATCGAAAGCAAGATGACAGCCCGAGAAGGCGCCGTAGTGGCAGTGAACTATGCCAAATGGGATGCTGCTACCAAATGGGCCCGTCGCAACGGACTGACTTTTAGAGTCATTACCGAAGACGACATGTTTGGCAACAGCCGTCGCTGATACCGGTAAATACGGTATGACACGCAAACTGGAAAATCTTTTCGATCTACCTCCCTCGGCCTGCACTTCTGAAACCGATGCACCTCCGCCCGAAACCATAGAGCAAACCCGTGCCAGTATAGTAGAAATAGATCAAGCCATAGACAAGATCGACGCAGCCCTACCGGCTGTGCGTGACCTGCAGGCCAGCGATCAAGAACTGGACGACATAGCAGCCAAGGCCACAGAGACTTTTGAAAATCTCACAGATCTGGGCTTCAATGTAGACAGCAGATATTCAGCTGAACTGTTTGCTGTGGCCAGCACCATGTTGGGCCATGCCCTACAGGCCAAAACCACCAAACTGCAGAAAAAACTCAAGGTGCTGGAACTGCAAATGAAAAAGCTCAAACTGGATCAAGATACTGCCAGGGCCAGCGGCGACGAACCTGTGCAAACTGCCCAGGGTCGAATAATGAGTCGCAATGATTTGTTGGAACTGCTCAAAGAGTCCAGGGATCAAAAAGATAAAAGCGTATAAATATAGCATAGGAAACCGGGTATGAAAAATTTTAAAGATTATCTTGCAGAAAGTCAAAGAACCTACAATTATCGCATCAAAATCGTAGGTGATCTGCCCACAGGCTTTGCCAAAGCCTTGGAGGAAAAACTCAAACAGTTTGATGTGGTCAAACTCAGTGAAATCAAAGTCACACCTGTGCAGGCCAAACCTGCTGATTTTCCTGCTTATGAAAATGATCGCGTCAATAGCATGGATGTGGAATTCCGCTATCCAGCCATTGAGCCACAGATACAACAGATCAGCCAGTTGCTGGGTTTAGACCCACGTCGCGTGAGAATGCTGACCACTCATTTTGAAGACAGTGTGGCCGAAGAAAAAGAAAAAGTCGAAGAACAAAACAAAGATCTACTCACAGACACAGACTACCCTGCACCAGATGCAGAACAACGAGCACTAAAAAAAGATTACTCGGCACCTTATAATCAACATGCTGTGTTGAAGAACGCCTACCGCAGTGAGTTCACTGTGGCCGGAGGCAAGACACCACCAGCCGAGACCACAAATGATTTGCCCATGGGCAACAAGAGCCCTATGACCAAGGTATTAAGACCACCCAAACCGGCCACCGGTGCCAACCCAAGAGGATAACAGCATGACATTTTTTTACGACCTAAACAAACGACTGGCCGATCTGGCCAAGAAGCAAACTCTTGCAGAAAGTGCCGAGCCTGTGGCAGAACGTGCCACCGGTGACTACTCGGCCAAGAAGGCCCGTGCCGGCAAAGACATTGGCAAACCAGGCAAGATGTTCAGCAAGATTGCCAAGTCAGCCGGTGAGCGTTATGGAAGCAAAGAGCGTGGCGAGAAAGTGGCAGGTGCTGTGTTGGCCAAACTGCGGGCCAAAAAAGAATCAGTGGAACAAGACGGCGATGTCATGGATTATCTCAATGACAAACTCAAAGACTTTGATGCACAACAAACTGACGAATCAGCTTTGCAAGCATATCTAGGCAAAAAGAAATACGGCGAAACTGGCATGAAGGCCTTGCAAAAGGCCGGACGCGAAGGTGCCAGCAAAGAGACCATGGCCAAGATCCGTGCCAAGCATGACAAGATGGACGAAGCCGACATGGAAGAAGGCAACAAGTTCACAGGAAACTTGATGAAAGCTCGTGCCGCAGGTTTGAAGAAAGCCGACCTTGACGGTGACGGCGACATGGAGCCAGTGCGTGAAGCCGATGTTGTAGGACTCGAAGAAAAGAAAGCCAAGCCTGACTATCTTGATCTGGACAAAGATGGCAACAAAAAAGAGACCATGAAGAAGGCCGCCAAGGATGCAAAAAAATCTCGTAGTAGTGGCACAGCATTTGATCCTGAAGTGGCCAAAGGCATGTTTGCACACAAAAGTGATAGCGACCGTTACGATGTCAAAGACACAGGGTATAGCAAACGCTACACTCGTAAAGCAGAACCTGAAGATCAAGATGAACCAGAAGTTTCAGATCAGCCCAAGAAAAAAGGTCGTCCAAAAGGTCCTGCCAAAGGTCCCGAGCGTGTGACCAAAGGTGCCTGGAAGCACAAAGGTAGTCGCAAACAAAAAACTGAGGAAGATTTAGACACAGACGGAGTCATGATGACACGTCCTAGCAATATGAGCAGCGAAGACGTTGATGGTGTTCCGCTGGTAGACAAAGGTGAATTTGATCGCGAAGGCGAAATGGCCAAGCAACAGATCCACACCATCATGCGTGCGGCCAAGAACTTGCACAAGATGTTGGGCGACGATGACAACTTGCCTGAGTGGGTTCAAAAGAAAATCACCTTGGCACAAAACTACATCGATGGAGTGGCTGATTACCTGGCCAGCCAACGTGCTGAAGCCGGAGAAGAGGACCCCATCACTGAAAAAGCTGTGAGCCAACAGCAACAAAAGTTTATGGGCATGGTACATGCCATGCAAAAAGGCGAGAAGATCAAAGGCGCCAGCAAAGAACTTAAGAAAGTGGCCAAAGAAATGCCCAAGAAAGCAGCCAAGGATTATGCCGCGACCAAACACGAAGGCTTGCCTAAAAAAGTCAAAGAAGAGTCTGCCGAAGAGCCCAAAGCAAAAGCATCCAAGGGCGGATATCAGTTCGGCAAAGGTGTTTATGAAAGCATGGACAAAAAACTCAGCACGTTGTTGAACGAAGGCATGAATGTCAGTGTCAACATGAGCACAGGCGAAAATGGCCAACCCACAAAGAACATCACTGTCAGTGCCGAAGGCGAAGAAGCCGAAGCCTTGGCAGCATTGTTGAAGATGGCTGGCATGGGACAAAGTCAGCAGGCCTGTCCAGGTTGTGGCAGCATGGATTGTGGTTGCGAAAAAGAACTGGATGAAAACTCACCGGATTGGCCAACCAATCCTGAGACCAGCAACGATGCTTTGCAGTATTCGGGCGGTTTGAACAAGCCCAAGAGCACAGGACAAACTACCATACCTGTGATCGCTAGCCAACTACGCCGGCAAGTCAGCATGGAAGAAAGTGTTGAGCTTGAGCGCAGTCTGTTTAAACTATACCAAAACTACAAAGCACAATGAAAACACTGAAAGAGTACATAGTCGAAAGTCAACAATGGATGCAGTCACCTGCCGAAGGTGACGACTTTGCCATCGAGCTTCCAGACGAAACCATCTGCGAAACTTACATTATTGAAGTGGCAGACGATTGTATTCTATTGGATTCTACCCCAGAGATCAATGCCGCATTGGCAGAACATGCCAAGTTGGAAGACACCGACGAAGGCGAAAGCGGCATAGTGTTGGAAGGCATGTTTAGTCCTCTCAACGACGACGAAGTGCAAGAAGATCAAGATGCTGCGGTGGTTGCTGGCAAAGAAGCCGCTATTGATGCCACCCGCAATTTCACCGATGAAGCCAAGTATCAAGGTCGCGAAGTGGCCTTGGGCAAACCCATGCAGGGCGATGTCAAAAAGTTCAAGGTGTATGTGCGTGATCCCAAGACAGGCAATGTGAAAAAGGTCAACTTTGGTGACAAGACCATGCGTATCAAAAAATCAAATCCTGCCCGCAGAAAGAGTTTCAGAGCAAGACACAACTGTGCGAATCCAGGACCAAGAACAAAAGCAAGATATTGGTCTTGCCGCAAATGGTAAAAGGAAAATAAAAAATGAGTCAAGCCAACGTAGTAACATCGGCAGGAAACATAACTTGGTACACAGACAAAGCCGAAATCACGGCATTGGATGGTGCTGTAACCTATCAAGTGTATGCCGTGGGCCTGACCACACCCTATGGCAACGGAGTTACATATACATCAACACCAGTGGGCAACATCTGGAGCAACGCTGTTTCTGTTGGTGCCAACACCACAGTCCAGATCTATGTAGGAGCTGGCAACAAACTAACGGTAACTGGCACTTTCACAGCCGCTGAACTAGGCACAGCCAGTTCTGCCACAGCCAGCGTAACTGGCAGCTAATCAATGCGTGCCCGAGAATTTGTCTCTGAAGGCAGAGGCGGCACCAGATCCACAGCCAATCACGAGTTCGATCAGGCACACCCTGGCATTGTCGGTCCCGGAGGAAAGGGCGATGTGTATTGGGGTCGCTACTACGATTTTTACCGCGTAAGCAGTCTGGCCGGTATGGATCCGGACGAGATTGACAATGTAGATGACATTGGATTTTTTGGCAATCTGCCAGTATTCAGTGCCTACACAGAATACGATCGTCGTAAACTCAAGGCCATCATGAAAAAACTCAAGATGAAACCTCATGATCACATAGAGCCCGGCAGCTTTGAAGCCCACTATGTAAATACCAAAAGTCCAGTCAAAGCCTTTTGTGGCTACAAGCGATAATGTGTGTCATTGTCGCCAAGTACTTTGATGGAATTGGCTGGGCGGGTGCTAAAAACCGAGACCGTACCTACATACCTGAAATAGAATTCATCGAAACCAGTGGCGACAAAGTTGATCGCATGATGATGCATGATTTGATCACTGGCTACAAAGAAGGCATCAACAGCCGCGGAGTCAGCATACTCAACACCAGCCTGGATGTGGGCGATGACGAAAAAGAGGTCCAAAGCGGAGCGGCCAAGTCAAGTCCAGATGGACGTATCATAGCTGAAGCCTTGAAGCAACCTACAGCCATGGCAGCGGCCAAGATTCTTGTAAAAAATCAGTTGGTAGGTTGTACCATGGTGTTTGATCAAGAAAACATGTATCTAATCGAAGCCTGTGATTGGGATGGTACCAGACCCTACAAATACATAGCAAAATACATACCCAAGAGCAAGATCGTGGCCAGGACCAATCATGGGGTGTGGATGCCCACGGCTGGCATGCAACGTACCCGGACAGATCGTAAAAAAACTCTGGATAGGATCAGCAGTGAAAGCCGCTTGTTGCTGGCTCAAGCTGTGGCCGAATCCGCACAACAACCCGAAGATCTTGTGGATGGCATGTGCCGGATATTTGTAAATCACCCACAGCTAAATATACTTAGGACCAGCACAGACGGTCGTAAAATGCGCACCACCAGTCAACAACTGTGTGTGCCCAGAGAAAGAACTCTATACTGTCGTCCTGTGAGCAGTCACATGAAGTTTGATTTTTGGAGCTTGAATCGCCCTAACACCGATGTCTGGGTTGAGATCATGAGCAACCGAGAGTTATGGCAAAATGTCAAAGGTGATGCACCATTTGGCCACATGCACATGAAGGACATGGAATGAGAGCAAGAGAATTTGTGACAGAACAACGCTTTGGTGCGGCCAAAGATGTGCCTGCCATGGCCAGCAAACTGCCCAAAAGCCAGCGCAGCGCTCTCAAGGGTGCTATCAGCATGCCCGACATCAGCCAGACAAAGCAAGGCGGCAGTCCCTACACACAATGGCGTTTTGGTATAGCCATGGCTGGTGCTCCGGATTATCCTACACCACCAGCAGGAGCCTTTGCAGGTGACCCCTTGTTGGCTACCTACAGCGATGCAGATCTTGCAATCATCAATGCCGCAGCAAAAAGTGTTGGAGCAGGAAGAGTCAACAAAATAACTGACAATCGCAGCACCGAAGCTGACTTTGTAAACAAAAACAGTCCTGTGCGTGGATTCAAAGGGTATGCCAGATGAGAGCCCGAGAGTTTATCACCGAACAGCGCAAACTACCACCTGAGGTCGCAGATCCTCTGCGTTATACCTATGTGTTACCCGGACTCAGTGCCAGCGATCCTTACAACAACTACAGATTTGGTGTGGCCATGGCCCGTGCCAGGAGCGATCTTGGCAAGGATCAAGATCTCGTAGATAAAGACATCATACCCTGGGAATCAGAAACAGCTTTTGGTGAACATGGAGTGGTGTCAGGGTTTGATGTAAACGTTGATGCAGTGATAGACTTGGCTTTAAAAATGACCAAGACTCCGGGCGGAAAAAAACTTGTAAGTTCGGCTGACAGTGTTGAACCTGCCAGCACAGACAAACAAAGTCCAATCAAAGCATTTAAGGGATATCCTAGATAATGGCCAATCCGCCGCCGCCATACGATGACATGACCGGTATAAGCCGCACTGTCATGAAAGACAATGCGCAAGAAACCGTGGCCAACTACAACGGCAATGCTCGACCTGCTGAAATGACAGTAAACATCAACACCAATGAAATCTACATTGGCAATGTCACTGGAGCCTTGACCAAGGTACTACAGGTCACTGGAGCCAACACTTTCTTAGGAAACATCAGAACAGTAAATTCCACCACAGGGCTAAATCAGCTGTATTTTGATCCTGTGACTGGCGAAATAGTCTACTATCAGCCCTAGCTAAATAGTATATTATGGCTTATCCACAACCCACACAAGTAGCACCATGGTATCTGCGTAACATCACGCAGGCCTTAGAACTTGACGAAGCCTCAGGCAATGTGTTTGTCCGCACCAATGCCGCTATTATAGGCAATGTCAGTGTGGGCAATGTTGCTATTGGAAGTCTGGGCAATGTGGATATCTCAGGCAACACCTTGCCTGTGACCGTGGATTCGGGCAACATCACCGTGTTCCAAGGTACTGATCCCTGGATCGTTACCGGCAACGCCAATGTGTCGGGCAATGTGGGCATCATTGGCAATGTCAATGTTACACAAGGAACTACGCCCTGGTCAGTTACAGGCAATGTGGGTATCACCGGCAATGCCAATGTTGTTCTGGCCGGCGATGCCAATGTGGTCATTTCTGGATTCTCGGGCGCCACAGCAGATGCCTTTGGTCGTTTGCGTGTGAGTAATCCTTACACCCTGTTCGACACACAGGCTCGCTACTATGATCACGGCCAGTTTGCCAGCAACATCACTGGCACTGGCAATGTGGTCTATGTCAGCAATCAGAGTTCATTCCAGCTCAATGTGGGTGCCGCCTCGGGCGACAGCGTGTTGAGAGAATCACTTAAACCATTTCCTTATCAACCTGGCAAGAGTCAGTTGACCTTGAACACATTTTGCATGAGTGAGCCCAAGCCCGGCCTGCGCCAGCGTGTGGGCCTGTTTGATGCCAACGACGGTGTGTATTTTGAAAACGACGGCGACTACAACTATTTTGTGATACGTTCAGGCAGCACCGGAGTAGAAGAGCGTGTGCGTCAGGATGCTTGGAATGGCAACCGTCTCAACGGCATAGTAACTGCCAACAATCCTACCGGCATGACCTTGTATCCACAACGCACACAGATTTTGTATGCTGACGTGGAGTGGCTGGGTGTGGGTAGTGTGCGTGTGGGGTTTGTGATCAACGGCGCTTATGTCCAGTGCCATACTTTCAATCATGCCAATCAACCTGGCAACACCAAGGTCTACATGACCACAGCCACCTTGCCCATACGCTATGAGATAACCAACACAGGCAACACCACTGGCAACAGCATGATGACACAGATCTGTAGCAGTGTTATTTCAGAAGGTGGTTTTCAGCTGTCAGGATCTGGAAATCCTCGTGCAGCATCACACTTGATTGGGGCTCCTAGGGTCTTGCCCAATGACAATAGCTTCCTACCTATGATCAGCATACGTTTGAAGAGCGATCGACTCAATGCTGTGGTCATACCCATAAATTATTCTTTGATTCCTACCGCAGGCAGCATATTTCAATATAGAGTTTACAAGAAAGCCATCACATCTGGCGGAACCTGGACCAGTTCGGCCGCTGACAGCAGCGTGGAATACAATCTTACACCCACAGCCTTGGTGTCAGGTGACATCGCTGAACAAACATTCTTGAATTCCACCAATCAAAGTACTGGAGCACCCACACAACAACAATTCTCCTTTGAATATCAGCTGGAGAGAGAACCATTTACAGGAGTGGCATATGAATATGTGATAACCATGGCCACTGTAGGACAGAATCAAAACGTTTACGCCAGTGTAGAATGGCAGGAGATAACCTAAATGAAAAAAATATTGTTAGTGTTATTGGCTATTCCGTGTCTTGCCTTGGCACAGAAAACGCCACAAGGCGTGACCTATGACGCACAGATCCTACGAGTCAACGACGGCGACACGGTCGTGATCGCCGCAACATTCTTGCCAGCTCCGCTCAAGCCCGAACTAGCTGTGCGTGTGTTTGGGGTAGACACTCCAGAAAAAGGTTTCCGTGCCCAATGCCCCAGTGAAGATGCACGCGGCAAAGCGGCCACAGAGTTTACCAAGAATGCTGTTAAAAACACAAAACGACATCAAGTCACGCTTTATGCCTGGGACAAGTTTGGTGGCCGTGTGCTAGGAGACATTGTCCTGGACGGTGTTAGTCTACGTCAAGAACTAATACGCAACGGTTTTGCTAAAGAATACTATGGAGACGCCAAGCAGTCATGGTGTAACTGATCGTGCGATTTAGTGAGTTCGGCAAGGGTGTTTACCCTAAATCAAAACTGAAACCTCTGGCAGGTAGTAACATATCAAAAACAGGCACACATGTGGCTCGTTTCCAACGTCAAAAAAATATTCAACCCGGCAGTGAACGTTGGTTCAGACTGTGGTTTGCCAAACCTGGACTCACCGGCGAAAACCCTTACAAGGCCTAGCCAAACGCCATAAATTACTGTATGGCACTAGAAGGCGTCTTAATCAAAGCTCCGCACAGGAGGCAAAACTACACCCCGGAACAACTAGATGAGTTTGTCAAGTGTGCTGATCCTGTCACGGGTCCGCAGTATTTCATGGACAACTTCTTTTACATACAACATCCAACCAAAGGCAAGATGTTGTATCATCCATTTGATTATCAAACCAGACTGATAGACACCTATCACAGTTATCGTTTCAGCATATCGATGATGCCCAGGCAAACTGGTAAGTCAACTAGTGCTGCTGGCTATTTGTTGTGGTATGCCATGTTTGTTCCGGACTCAACCATTCTTATTGCCGCTCACAAGTACACAGGTTCGCAGGAGATCATGCAACGTATCCGCTATGCCTATGAACTGTGTCCGGATCACATACGAGCAGGCGTCACAAGTTACAACAAAGGCAGCATAGACTTTGAAAACGGATCACGCATAGTTTCAGCTACAACAACAGAAACCACAGGCCGTGGTATGTCTATATCACTGCTCTACTGTGACGAGTTTGCCTATGTGCGACCTACTATAGCCAAAGAATTCTGGACCTCTATCAGCCCAACCTTGGCCACTGGTGGTAAAGCCATTATCACATCAACACCCAGCAGTGACGAGGATCAGTTTGCCTTGCTGTGGAAAGGTGCCAACAAAATGGAAGATGAATATGGAAACCCCACCGAAGTAGGAGTCAATGGATTCAGAGCCTATCGTAGCTATTGGAATGAACATCCGGATCGTGATGAAACCTGGGCCCGAGAACAACGAGCACAGTTGGGCGACGATCGTTTCCGCCGAGAGATGGACTGTGAGTTTATCATTGACGAAGAAACTCTCATTGCACCTGCCAAGCTGTTTGATTTGAATGGCCACGAACCCATGTACAAAATGGGACAGGTCCGTTGGTACCAACGTCCGCACAAAGACAGGATCTACGTGGTCAGTCTGGATCCCAGTCTGGGCACCGGTGGAGATCCTGCGGCCATACAGGTGTTTGAAGCCAACACCACCGAGCAAGTGGCCGAGTGGCGTCACAACCGTACCACCATACCAGAACAGATTCGCATCCTGGCCGACATCATACGTCACTTACACGAAACTGTGCAAGAGCCCAAGAACATCTACTACAGCGTGGAAAACAACACCATCGGTGAAGCTGCCTTGATTTCCATAGCCGAATACGGAGAAGAAAACATACCAGGTTATTTTTTGAGCGAACCCAAAAGCTCAGGACGCAGGTATCGCAAAGGATTCAACACCACGCACAAAGAAAAGTTATCGGCCTGCAACAAGCTCAAAATCTTGGTAGAAACCGGCCGCATGAAAGTACGCAGCAAAAGCCTGGTCAGTGAGCTCAAAACGTTTGTAGCCTCGGGCACAGGCTATGCTGCTAAACTGGGCGAAACCGATGATCTTGTCATGAGCACGCTGTTGGCCATACGCATGTTGTTGCTATTGCAGACTTTTGACTCGGGCATAGACAATCAACTGCGCGATCACGGCGAAATGATAGAGCCGCCCATGCCCTTTATCAGTGCGCGGTATTAACTAAATACACTACTATGGCCAAGCACACTCCTGCACAACAGCTCTACGATTTGTTGGTTAGCCGCAATTTTGATCCAGAATTGCTGGACAGTGCTGGCAAACCCAGTGAGTTGCCCAGTGAAACTGAAGTTTTCAGTTTTGATTTCCAAACCGAATCAGGCAACGATTACGGCACAGTTGTCATCATGTTGGGCAGTGAAAACGACATGGAAATCTACTTTGGAGACAACATTGGCCGCGGCATGGAAGCCGATGACAAACGCGAGTGGTTTGATTTCTTGTATCAACTGAGAATGTTTGCCAAACGTAATCTCATGAGTTTTGGCTTGAAAAATCTAAACAGACTGCGTTACAGCATGCAAGGTCAAGCTGCTATCAAGGAAGGTTTGTTTGAGTCATGGTCAGGCAAGAAAGACGTGTCATGGAATGCTGGAACCAATGAGAGCCGACTCATGATCAAACACAAACGTGCTCTAGGCGAAGGAGAAGCCAGATTCCGTTATGTAGAAAGTCTTTTTATCGAAACAGCCGAGGGAGAACGCTACAAGTTACCCTTCCGTAATCTCACAGCCGGCAAGGCCATGCTGGAGCATGTACGCATGGGTGGTAGACCTTATGATGTCC
>JACCDG011247318.1_pt1 | contig 32152 bp, 36 predicted proteins | sample 7442471 | NCBI WGS metagenome assembly JACCDG01 (sample SAMN15323444, study PRJNA562643) | freshwater metagenome | isolation source: river surface water | place: USA:Blue River Watershed | collected 2017-08-17 | reverse complement strand
CCTCACGGTTATCCCCTCGGTGGTCAATTTCTATTATCAGACCTTGGCGCCGGGCGATGGCGTCAACATGACCCGCCTGCGCCGGAATTATCGGTTCATCGGCGGGGCTAATCCGATGGGCTACAACGACACGGCACGCCGCGCAGAGTACACGGCGGCGGGCCTTGAATATCCGGGCTCGCCAGATACCCCGGCAGGGTTTCAGGGGATCGGGTGTTTTGTCACAGCGGCCCCGAGCACGTTTGTCCCGGTTCTCGCTGAGCATTCCATGAAGTCAGCAGCCGGAGGCGAAACACTCATCAGGGCACGCTACCTCAAGGGGCCGAACGGCGAAGACCCATGGGACGGCGCCTGCACTGCCGGCGAAATCATTGTTGAAATCAGGGCGCAGGATTGCTGGGACGGCAACCACCTCGGCTCATCCAACGGGCGCGGCCATGTGGCCTATTCGACTAGAGACGAAGATAACGCCCCTGCCGCCGGCTCGTGCCCGCAGAACTACGTCAAGGTGCCGTCGTTTATTTCTAAGGTTCACTTTTCTCACAACGGGTGGACCGCGGATCTTCAGCACTGGTACCTAAGTTCCGACCGGATGAACTCTGCCGACACGCCGGGTGATGCCACCAGCAAAGACCCTTGCCGCCAAACCGGACCCTACTATTGCCCGCTCTCGACGTTTCACTTCGACTGGTGGGGATCCTGGGACGACCAGACATTCCTGACCTGGCACCGCAACTGCCTTGGTATGACGGTTAACGGCGTTGGAGGAAATCCGGCAGACTGCGGCACCGGAGGAATTGCTGGGTGTTATGAAACTTGCGACACAGAGGGGACATCGACCCCGGTGTCGCTGCTCATCGGCGGCACGCCTCCAGAGGCAGGGTTGTCGACCAACCCGGTCAACTCCGCGCCCGTCGAGCGGGCGAGCGCGAGCACCCAGGGGCAGCGCTACTTCCCGATCCGCCTGGAGGATGAAAGCCAGCCTGCCTTGCACGTCGACACGACGACTGATCACCACCAATGACTTAAATGCAACCGAAGGAGAAGTGACATGGTAAACTGGATTCTCTCCCGGCTCCGTGAGCCTTCCACCTACGCAGGCCTGTCCGGCCTCGCCATCGCGCTGGGCTTCAGCGAAGGCGAATGGGTAACAATCTCGACCGCGATTGCGGGCGTGGCTGGCGTGATCGCCATGCTCCTGAGCGAGCGCAAGCCGCAGGCCTGAACCGAGGAGACACCAGCGTGAAGGGCTTCAAGGACAGCACCCGCGCGCAGTACAGCAAAGGCGGTCCCGCGGGCGGCGCCAAGGGCGCGGCCAAGGTGTCGAAGGTCATGCGTGAATTCAAAGCCGGCGAGTTGCACAGCGGGTCCAAGAACGGGCCCGCTGTGACCTCGCGCAAGCAGGCCGTGGCCATCGCTCTCAGCGAGGCGGGCCGGGGGCGGAAGGGTTGACTTAAAAGTCAACGCGGCGCGCAGGTTGTAAGCTCCCGCACCGTCTGGTATATCGACGGCACAGACAGAGACGCATGCCCTCGCCGGCACGCTGCTGCAAAGCACACGAGGCGACGGGATGGCATTCTCAGGCACAGTCTCTCAGACGACGCTCAACACTCAGACGGTGATCGACCGCGCTTTCGGGCGCTGCCGCATCAAGCCGGAGATGATCAGCGCCGAGTACATCAAGATCGCACAGGACAACCTGTACCTGCTCCTGTCCGATCTGGCCAACCAGGGCGCGCCACTGTGGTGCGTCGAGAAGCAGATATACCCGCTCTACAGCGGCGTTGGTGAAGTCCCCCTCGGGTCCGGAACCGTTGACATCCTCAACGCCAATCTGCGCTCGCTGAAAGAGGTGACGGGAACCAACACCGACGCAGCGACCTACCGCGTCATTCAGTTCTCGAGCGCGACGATCGTCTCGACCGTAGGCATTCTGTGGAGCAGCGCAGCCGTCCCGCTGGCTTTCGCGCGCTCGGACGACGGGGTCACGTGGGACACCATCCAGACCGAGACGCCGTCGGCAGCCGCAGGCGAATGGACCTGGTTCGATCTCGACAGCGCGGTTGCTTCGACGTACTTCCGCGTTCTCGCAACGACAGGCACTCTCGGCTTCGACGACATCCACACCGGAAACACGCCGAGTGAGATCCCCCTCGGTCGCCTCAACCGCGACGACTACACCTACCTCCCGAACAAGACGGCTTCCTCGAGCCGGCCGTTGCAATACTGGTTCGATCGCCAACTCACGCAGCCGCTCATGCGCCTGTGGCCGATCCCGAACTCGGCGGCCGAGACGTCGCAGATCGTCGCCTGGCGCCATCGCTACATCATGGACGTAGGCACCCTCGTGCAAGAACTCGAGATTCCGCAGCGCTGGTATCAGGCGATCATCTCGCTCCTCGCCCTGCGTCTCGCCTACGAGATCGCGGAGGTCGACCCGAACCTGATCTTGCCGCTCAAGAGCGTGTCGGACGAAGATCTCTACAAGGCACAAGCCGAGGAACGCGATAACTCGCCGTTCAACGTGATGCCCCAGATCAGCGCGTACACGAGGTAGCCATGAGCGTCTGGCTCAACACCCGTGGTCGGTCCTCCCTCGCAGTGGCGATCTGCGGGCGCTGCAACCGCAAGTTCCCGATCGGCGATCTCCGGCCGGACCCCAACATCCCGGGTCTGATGGTCTGCGACAAGGATCGCGACCAGTTCGACCCGTACCGCCTGCCCGCCAGGCAGACCGAGAATATATCCCTCCGTTTCCCGAGGCCCGACGTGTCGATCGCCCTCGATCCGGAGGATGTCGATTGAGCAGCAGGTGTATGTTTTCCCATCCCGGAGATGCTTGCCTCCGGGGCGCTGCAGTGGCCGGGGTTTTTCACCCTTTCTCCCCGGCCGCTGCGCGCATCTGGCCGAGAACTGCGACGACAACAGGAATGCCGTAGGTGACTTGGTCCGTACGGGGGCAACATATGGACAGGGACGCGAATGCAAGAATGGATACTCACGAGGCAGTCTGCGCAGAGCGCTACAACGGGATAAACGCGAGGCTCAGACGCCTTGAAGGTTGGTTCGTTGCGCTGGTCGGCTCGACGCTCGGCCTCATGGCGACCATCATCCTGAAGGGTATGCCATGAAGATGGTGTGGGGCTGGAAGCACTACTGGTGGCGCCGGTTCTCCACGTGGCTCGCCGCGCTCAACGGCGTCTTCGTGGGCTATGTGTTTTCGCAGCCGGTCCTAGTGGTCGGGCTCATCGGTTTCGCGCCGGACGAGTGGACAGTGCCTCTCGCCGGCGGGGCCGGGTTCCTCGCTTTCGCACTTCCCGTCCTCGTCGCGCATATCGCGCAGCCGAAGATGCAGGCCAAGGTGCAGGCCAAGACGAAGGAGCAGGACGATGCCGATGAAGCCGGTTGAAGCGCTGAAGCAGAATCCGAAGAAGGCAGGCATCGGCGCCATCGCCGTTGCGCTCCTCGCGATCTACGTCAACGAAGGCGGTTTCGTGGACGATCCTCGCGATCGAGGCGGCGCGACCAATTTCGGCGTTACCGAGAAGGTTGCGCGCAAGTGGAATTATACCGGCCGCATGCAGGACTTCCCCAAGCACTGTAGCGCGGAGCAGCCGGTGTGCGCCGACCTCATCTACACGACCGACTACATCGACCGCCCGGGGTATCGCCCCCTCGCGGAGATTGAGCCTGCCGTGCTGTACGAGTTGACCGACAGCGCAGTCCTGCACGGGCCGGGGCGCGCGTCGCAATGGTTCCAGTTGGCGCTCAACGCCAACTGCGGCTCGGGTCTGACGGTTGACGGCCGCGTCGGGCCGCAGACCATCGCCGCGTACAAGGCATGCCAGGACAAGCTCGGCGCCGAGACCGCCTGCGTCCGCATCCTCGACAGCATGGACGGCAGACAGAAGGTGTTCTTCAACGCCATCGTCTCGCGTGACATATCGCAGCGTCGCTTCCTCAAGGGCTGGGTCAACCGGCGCGTCGGCAACGTCGACCGCGCCCTGTGCCGGAGAGCGGCATGACCCTTTCCAGCGCCATCCGCTACGGACGCCTGCTCGGCTTCACGGCAGCGATGCTGGCGATTGCGTGGCTGTGGCACAGTCGTTCGGTGTGGCGCGACAGCGCACATGCCTGGAAAACGGCACACGAGGCACGGCAGATGGCTTTCGACGCGGCGCACGAGGCCGCAAACGCCCGTCTCGCTGCGCAGCGCGTGATCCAGAAGAACACCTACGACACCCTCGCGGAAAGGGCCGACAATGCTGAGCAAAAGGCCGCCAGCCTCATGGCTGCTTCTGAGCGCTTCGCTCGTGATCGCCTCGTGCGGAGGCAAGCCGATCAAGGTGGCGCCGGACGCGCCGCCGACACCTGTCAAGGTGACGGTGCCCCGTGCGATAACGGACCCGGTGAAGATGCCGTCCTGGTGCCTCTCGCCGACTTCCGAGAACTTGTGCGAAATACCGGCCGACTGATCAAGGCACACGACTGGTTCGTCAGCCTCGAGGCGCGTGGGCTGGCCGAGGCTGCGCCGAGCGGAGAGACGACGCCATGAGCATGACCTTCAACTCGCTGCAAGAGGACGTAAAGCGCTACCTTGAACGTGGCAGCACTGCCACGCAGGATCCCGTCTTCCTTGCGCAGCTGCCGAGCCTCATAAACTTCGCCGAGCGCCGGATCGCCCAGGAACTCAAGATCGAGGGGTTCATCAACGCGGTCACAGGATCGTTCACCGTCGGGCAGCCGGTGATCGCCAAGCCTGATCGCTGGCGCGACACGGTGTCGTGGGCTGTCGGCACAGGCACGGGTTTCCACACCCGGCGCATGCTCTACACCCGGGCCTACGAGTACCTTGGCATGTACTGGCCGGACCGGACTGCCACGGACACTCCTGAATTCTACGCCGACTACAACGGCACGCACTGGCTCGTGGCGCCGACCCCAGACCAGGCCTACGAGTTCGAGATCCTCTACTACGAACTGCCCCAGTTGCTCAGCGACAGCGTCGCGACCAACTGGATCACGGAATACGCGCCGCAACTGCTGCTGTACGGGACGCTGCTCGAGTCCGCGCCTTTCCTCAAGAACGACGAGCGCATGCAGACCTGGCAAGCCATGTACGACCGCTCGGCCGCAACTCTCAACGGCGAGGATATCGCCAAGATTCTGGACCGCGCTGCGGTCCGCAAGGAGGCCTAGAATGAGCTTCGTCAACGTCTTCGGCGGGACGGTCATCTACCCGTCCGACGTCAGCCTCGTCGCTTACGAGCTCGACGCCGATGTCACGCTCAGCTGGCCCCTCGACGCGCAGAGCGGGCCTGATGTCGCGGCTCGGGTGATCGAGCTGACGACGACCGGTTCGGGTTTCACGGTAACGCTGCCGCCGGCCAACGAAACCGGCGTCGGGCAGACGCTGCTGTTCAACAACATCGGCCCTGACGACGTCGATGTCCTCGACAGCGCGGGCGGCACGGTCCTGTCCACCTCGGCGGGCGAGCAGTGGCAGATCTATCTCGCGGACAACGCTACCGCCGCGGGCACGTGGCGCACGTTCCGCTACGGCGCCGCGACTGCGCAGGCGCAGGCCGCAGCGCTCGCGGGCGAGGGTCTCGTGGCGGTTGGATCGTACCTGGCGCAGGCGACGACCACGTCGACCGTAAGCTCGACGCCGTACACCTTGAGCAGCACCGACCGCGCGGCCTTCTATGTCTGGACCGGCGCCCTCGGGACGCTCAACCTTCCGGCAGCCGCCACCGTCGGCAATAACTGGTTCGTCAATGTCCGCAACGGTGGCACAGGCGACTGGACGATCGACCCGTCCGGAACCGAGACCATCAACGACGAGACGACGATGGTCCTACAGCCCGGCGACAGCGCGGTGGTCGTCACCAACGGGTCGGAATGGTGGACGATCGGCCTCGGCAAGCAGGCCATCTTCGCTTTCGACTACACGACCATCGACGTAGACGGCCTGAGCGGCACCTACACGCTCAGCGGTTCCGAGCTCAACCGTATCGCCTACAAGTTCACGGGCGCGCTGGCCGCTGATCTGGACGTCGTCGTCCCTGCTACGCTCCAGCAATACTGGATCGACAACGAGACCACCGGCGGCTTCGTGTTCGCGCTGAAAGCGTCGGGAGGCGCCACAGAGACCAACGTCGACGAAGGCACGCGCGGCATCTACTACTGCAACGGCACCGAGGTCATCAAAGCCGACACGACGTCGGGCGTGCCGCTTCCGTTGGCGGTTGCCGATGGCGGTACGGCGTCGACGTCCGCGGCCGGCGCCCGCACCAATCTCTCTGCGGCCAAGAGCGGCGCCAATAGCGATATCACGTCGCTTTCGGGGCTGACGACGCCGCTGAGCGTCGCGCAGGGCGGTACAGGATCTGCGACGGCCAGCGGTGCTCGCACCAACCTGGGCACGGCCGCGGCAGGGGCCAACAGTGACATCACGGCGCTGTCCGCCATCGCCGACGGAACTGTCTCGGCGCCGTCCATCGCCAACACGGGCGACAGTGACACCGGCATCTATTTCCCCGCCGCCAATACCGTTGCCGCTGCGGCGGGAGGCGAGGCGTCGCTGTACTTCGGCGCCGGAGGCACGTCGACCATCCTCGGGTACGACTCGGGCAACCTGAGTTCGTTGTACAACATCTTTATCGGCTACCAGGCAGCCAAACTGGCGAACGGCTCGGCCATCAGCAACACCATCATAGGCTACCAGTCCTGTTACGGTCTTACCGGAGCCGCGGGGAATACCGTCGTTGGCTACAACAGCGGCACAGAGGACGGAAACTACTGCACGCTCATCGGGTCGGAGGCCACGTCCAACGGCACGGCAGAGTACAACACCGTCGTCGGCTACCAGGCATCGGCGCAGTCTCTCGCGGGCGCTGGAGCTACCGGATGCACCGTCATTGGTGCCGGGGCCTCGCTCGGTTCGCCCGGCGGCGGCACGAACAACACTGTCGTCGGCCGCAGCGCGAGTATTGGTGGTACGGCGTCGAACAGCACGGCCATCGGCTACCAGGCGACTTCCGGGTCCAACCAGGTCACTCTCGGGAATAGCTCGATCTCGGCGTTGCGGTGCCAAGTCACGTCTATCACGTCCATCTCGGACGGACGCGACAAGACCGACGTCCGCGTGCTGCCCGCGGGCATGGATCTGGAGTTCGTCAACGCTCTGCGCCCGGTTGCTTTCACGTGGAATATGCGCGACGGCGGCAAGGTCGGCATCCCGGACATCGGCTTCATCGCTCAGGAGTTGCTGGAAGCGCAGGAGCGCTGCGGCGTCAAGGTGCCGAACCTCGTGCTCGAGGCAGACCCGGACAGGCTAGAGGCGGCTTACGGCGTACTGGTGCCGATCCTGACGCGCGCGATCCAGCAACTGACCGAGATGCTCGATTGCGAGAAAGCCGAGCGGAGGAAGCTGGAAATTCGTCTGGAAGCGCTGGAGCAGTATGTCTTCTAACCTGCCTCCCCTCAAGATCGCCTCGCTGCCTGGGGTCAAGCGGGATGGCACGCGCTTCGACGGCGAGTACCATATCGACGCCTTGTGGGCCCGTTGGCAACGCGGCCAGCCCCGCAAGATTGGCGGCTTCAGGGCGATCAACCGCTATATGCAAGGCATCGTGCGCACCCTGCACGGGTACACGCGCGACACGCTGACCTACGTTCATGCCGCGTCGGCCAACCGCATCGAGCGTTTCACTGTCACGGGCGCGGGCAACACGTCGATCATATCGAACAGGACGCCTGTGACGCTCACGTCGAGCGACCTGAATATGTGGCAGTTCGACAATATGTCGGTCTCCGGGACCAACACGCTCGTTGCCCAGGTCGCGCCGAATCTGGAGTGCATCTGCAACTCCGAGGGCGGCCAACTGTTCACTGGCAGTCTTACAGGCACAAGCGCGTTGACCGTTGTCAGCACCGTGCCGGCCAACTGGAGCGTCACCGGTGGCGTAGTCGTCCTTCACCCCTACGCCGTCGCTTTCGGCAATAACGGCTACGTGGCGTGGTCGGTCCCGGGCACTCCGTCCAACTTCACCGGGTCCGGGGCGGGCAACGCCTACGTGACCGGCCAGAAGATCGTCCGCGGCATGCGCCTGCGCGGCGGCCCCGGGAACAGCCCCTCGGGCCTGTTGTGGTCGGCCGACAGCCTCGTGCGCATGACCTACATCGGCGGCACGCCGGTGTTCCAGTTCGACACCATCGCGGGCGACATCTCCATCCTCGGGGCGCAGACGGTCGTCGAGCACGACGGCATCTTCTACTGGATCGGCACCGACCGGTTCCTGATGTACAACGGCGTCGTTCGCGAAGTGCCGAACAACCTCAATGCCAACTGGTTCTTCGACAATCTGAACCCGTCGATGCGGCAGAAGGTCTTCGCCTACAAGGTGCCGCGCTACGGCGAGATATGGTGGTGCTTCCCCTTCGGGACTGCCACCGAGCCGACACACGCCATCATCTACAACGTGCGCGAAAACACGTGGTACGACACCGAACTCCCCAACGGCGGGCGCGCCGGCGGCCTGTCGCCTGCGATCTTCCGCAAACCGATCCTGGCCGGCGTCGAGACGCAGGACTCGATCGCAACGGCAGCGGCGGTGGCCGCAGGCGGAAGCGGCTACGCCGTCGGCAACGTGCTGCGCGTCAGCGGCGGCATCTTCACCGTGCCGGTAGAACTCACGGTCACGACCGTGAGCACAGGCGCCATCACTGCGGTGTCGGTCAGCAATGCGGGGCAATATCAGACCGAGCCCACGAACGCAGTATCGACGACGGCGGTGACCGGTACAGGCACTGGCGCCACGTTCAACCTGACATTCGTCGCGCCGTACAAACTGTGGATCCACGAGAGCGGCGCCAACCAGATCGACGGCCAGAACGAGCAGCCGGTTCGCTCATACTACGAGACGGCCGATCTCATGCTGCCGCTGATCGACTCGTCGTTCCCAGATCGGTGGCTGCACCTCGACGTCCTCGAGCCCGACTTCGTCCAGTCCGGGGACATGACGGTGACGATCACCGGCCGCGCCAACGCCCGGGCGCCGGAGGTGGAGAGCGACAGCTTCGTCATCCCGGCGACGGCTTCAACCCCGGCCGAGGAGATCAACAAGTTCAAGACGCAGCGCCGCCAGCTGCGCTTCCGGTTCGAGAGCAACGCGATCGACGGCGACTACCAGGCCGGCCAGATTCTCGCGCACTTCTCGCTCGGCGATGGGACGAAGACGTCATGATCGACCCCCGCAACATGAGCCTGCTGGACTGGGCCGACAGCGTCCTGCTGGATAACGGCGACGCCTTCAGCTTCGGCAAGCTCGTCGATCCGGAGCGGTGGCAGGAGTGGGCGGTGGCTTTTGTCGCCGCCCAGCCCTTCGCGTCGCAGGGAGTTCCCGATCCATACCAGTTCACGGACTGGCGAGAATGGGCTATGCGCAGTTACACGATGCTCGAGGGGCAGGGCTGATGACTGGGACGTCTGAATTTGCGGTCAATACGACTGGCGCGGCACCTGCGTCCGCCCCGGCGCCGGCCTACGACGCCGAGACGCAGGCCTTTATCAAGCAGATCGACGACTACGCCGCCGAGATGGGCGGCAAGGGCTATGCAGTCAACAAGCAGGCGGTTGTAGGACCTGACGGGGCGGATCCGTACAAGGCTCTGATCGCCGCCCGGACCGACCCCAAGAGCCTGGTCGACGTCGGTTTCGCGCTGGAGACCAACAAAGGCAACCCGGCCAAGGTCAAGAACAACCCGACCGGCACCATCTACGCCAATCCCAACTACCAGTACCGGATCACCAACGAGGCCGGAAAGAACAAGGTGCTCTACACCGGCACTGGTCTCGAGGGGCTCCAGAACGTCTACGCGATTGCGCAGGAACTGTCGCAGAAGGGTGGCAAGAAGGCCAACTGGGGCGTCGAGCAGTTCGACCCGTCGACCGGGCAGTGGCAGCGCGTTGCCGATGATGACCCGGCCAAGAACACCCTCGGCAAGATCGCCGGGATCGTCCTTCCCGCGCTCGGTGCTTTCGCGTTTCCGGGCCTCGGTATCCTGGGCGGCGCGCTCGGCTCGGCCGCAGGCGCGGCAACCGGCTCGGTCGCTTCCGGGGTATTGCAGGGCAAGAGCCTCGGGAATATTCTCAAGAATGCGGCCATAACGGGCGGCTTGTCTTTCGCAGGGGGCTCCCTGCTAGGGGGCGCAGGGGCGGGCGGTGCGGGGGGCATCGCCGCTTCCGGCGCCAGCGGCGCGACGGGGGGTGTCGGCGCCGCTGGCGCCGGGGCCACGGGCTCCGCGCTCGGCAGCGCGGCGGGAGACATCGTCGTCAACGGCATCCGCAGCGCTATTCCCGGCGCCCTTGGAGGCGCGGCGGGGGCCGCTGCCGGCGGGGCTGCGACCGGAGCGCTCGGTGGTGGCGGGACAGGAACGCCGCAGTCGGTCGAGGAGATCCTCGTCGAGGCCAACAAGCCTCTGGCTAATCCGTCAGGCGTTCTCGACGCAGCCACCCTCGCGTCGCTCGGCATTCCGGCGAGTGTCAGCGGCGGCAAGCCGATGACGCTCAGCGACGCGGCCAACTACCTCAAGCTGGCCTCGCTCGGCGTCGGCGTCGTCGGCAACATGTTCGGCGGCGGCGGAGGCGGCGGCAGTCAGGGTACGATGCCCGGACCGATCGGCACGACCGCGCCGATATTCGGGGCGAAGCTGCCGACGACGAGCACCGTCTTCGGCAACAACGGAGCGCCCACCGCGCGCAATATCGGCCCCTACGACTGGAAGACCTACGGCCGGCGCCCGGAGCTGAGTTTCTTCAGCAACGTGCCGCAGCGCTTCGCCAAGGGCGGTCTGGTGGAGAAGCTGTCAACGCTCCCGAGCGACCGTTACGAAGGTAGGTTTCCTGTTCGCGGTCCTGCCGGCGGCCTGCGCAGGGTGAAAGGGCCCGAGGACCGGGTTAAGGAACTCCGCGTATTCAGGGACAAAATTCTTCGCGAGAAGGCTGAAGGACGAAATGAAGACGGAGCGGATCTCGACGCGACGATCCAGAACGTAGAGCACGAGATAGCACGTCTGTCGCGCGACGGCTTCGCCAAGGGCGGCTTTGCGGTGCAGGGCGCCGGAACCGGTCGCAGCGACAGTATCCCGTCCGAACTGTCCGACGGCGAATATGTCATCGACGCGGAGACTGTCGCGCTGCTCGGCGACGGCAGCAGCAGAGCCGGGGCCAAGGCCCTCGACGAACTTCGGGTGAACGTCCGCAAGCACAAGGGACGCAAGCTGGCCAAGGGTGAATTCAGCGTCAAAGCCAAGAAGGCCCAGCGCTACCTCAAGGAGGGAACCCGGTAATGGCGTTCACTGATTTCCTGACCGAGGGAGCCGCCATCCCTGCGGGCTCGGCGGTCAAGTCTCTCACCAGCCAGACGGTGCTGCCGGATTGGTACACCAACTACGCGATGGATATCCTCGCCGGTCAGACGGCTGCGTCTGCGCGGCCGTACTCGACCTATGAAGGGCCGCGCATCGCCGGGTTCAACCCGACGCAGCAGCAGGGCTTCGACGCCACGCGCGCCGCAGCCGGAGCCTACCAGTACCCGCTGATGCGGGCGCAGCAGGCCGTCCAGGGCACGATGGGCAAGTCCGCGCTCGACGTCGCCAACCCGTTCTTCAAGGGCGCCCTGTCCTTCAGTCCGACGAACGCCGCGGCAGGGGACTACGGCGCCGCGCGCGGCGCGCTCGACCGGGCTTCGGGCTTCAGCTCGACCGGCGCCTCGAGCCCGCTCTACGCAGGGGCGCTGTCGATCGACCCGTCGGCCGTCGCGAACCCCAACTACACCGCAGCCGAGACCCTCGCCGGTTCCTCCCTCGGCGCGAACGGCGCAGCGGCAGCGCAGCCCTACTACAGCTCCGCTGCGGGCATGTCCGGTATCGGCGCGGCGCAGCCCTACTTCGGCGCCGGCACCAGCCTGCTTGCGTCGAGCACCAACCCGCTGGGCTACAACGCAGCCTCGCCCTACCTCGGCCGCGCGGCCGGAACGGTCGAGAACGTCGATTCATACATGAACCCGTATATTGACAACGTGGTCAACCGGATCGGTGAGCTCGGGCAGCGCAATCTGCTCGACAACATCATGCCTGCTCTCGAGGGGCGCTACATCACCTCCGGCCAGTGGCAGGGCTCGGGCCAGCTGACCGACACGATGCGCGCGGTGCGCGATACCGCCAACGACATCCTCGGCCAGCAGGGACAGGCGCTCTACCAGGGTTACGTCAACGCCCAGAACATGAAGGGCAGCGATCTCGGCCGCATCCTCAATGTCGGCCAGACCTTCGGCAGCCTCGGCCAGAACCAGCAGAATATCGAGGCCAACGCAGGCCGCGGTATCGCGGACATCGGTTCGTCTGCGGGTGCGCTGACCCGAGGTCAGCAGGACGTGCTGGCGAATATCGGCACCAACCTCGGCAGCCTGACGGCCGGGCAGCAGCGCGCCACGCTCGACGCCTCGAAGCTGATCGGCGACATCGGGACCAATCGCGCCGGGCTCGCGAAGGACCAGCAGACCCTGATGGCCGACATCGGGACCAAGTTGGGTGACTTCGCCGGCGCCGATCGCACCGGCGCGCTCAACACGGCTACGGGCTATCAGAACCTTGGCGGCGCGCAGGGCGCGCTGGCGCAGGACGAGCGCGACTTCCTCGCCAACATGGGGCAGACCAGCGCCAACCTTGCGGGCGGCGACTACGCTCGCGATCTCGAAGCTGCGGGGTCGCTGGCCAATCTCGCGGGCCTCGCGCAGCAGTACGGCCTCACGGGCGCAGGCGCGATCACCGGCGTCGGCGATCGAGAGTACGCCCTCGAGCAGAGCAACCTCGATCTGGCGTACCAGGACTACCTCAAGCAGATGGGCTACCCGCAGGCGCAGATCGACGCGATGCTCAACACCTTCAAGGGTGTGGCCGGCGGCGTTCCGACCGGCTCGCAGGAGTACGGCATCGTCCCGAGCGGGCAGCAGGCGCAGTACAAGCCCAGCACGGCGTCGCAGATCGCGGCAGGCGCGGCCGGACTTGGCGGCCTGATCGACGCCATCGGCAATCTGTAGGAGGGCAGCGTGGCAACCATCTCACAGGCCGACTGGATGCGTATGGTGACGGCCCTCGGGCCTGCCAAGGCGGAAGCGTGGCGCCAGCAACAGGGCGTAGAGGTAGGGGACGAGGACACTCCTGCCGCGCCCCTGTCGGACGGTGGCACGGACGAGGTCGATGCAGTAGGCGGCGCGCTCAGCGCGCCCGACAGCGCACCGGATGAACGCGCGACGATCCTCAAGCAGCTGCAAGAACTCCAGCAGCGCGACATGAAGGGCTTCGGCGACGAGCGCGAATACCGGCGCAAACTGTTCGAGCAGGGCCGCGCATCTCTCGAGAAGGAACGCCTCGGCCCGTCGCGCGCCGAGCAGTTGTTCGCGCTCGCTGCCGCCTTCTCCGAGCCGCAGCGCTACAAGGGCTTCGGCGGCATGATGGCGAACGTCATGCCTGTCATGGCTCAGATGACCGGAGCGACGCGCAAAGCCGACCAGCAGCGCTCCGAGGCGCTGCGGGAACTGGAGCGCACCTACCTCGACGAGGAGCAATCCCTGTCGCGCGGCGAGCGCTCGGCGCAGCGCCAGTATCTGACGTCGATGCTGTCGGCTACCAAGCCGCGCGCTCGGCCGCGCCCGCTGGTGAACCCGATATCGGGCGAGTTCGTCGATCCCGAGACCATGGAAGTCATTCCTGTCGGCCGCGGCGCGTCGGCGACGTCCCGGACGATCGGCGGCACCACCTATTACAGGGGCAGCGACGGCGAGTGGTACGACAACGCCGAGGAGGCTGCTCAGGCCGGAGGAGGTCCGACGCAGCCCGCGTCGGGCGGCTTTCGGCGTTAGCGGCAAGACCATCGACGAGTCTATCGCCTTCACCGAGTCCCGCCACCGCGACTACACGCCGAGCGGCGCGCCGTTGGTCTCGCCGAAGGGCGCCCGCTTCAAGATGCAGGTCATGCCTGAGACCGCTCGCGACCCAGGCTTCGGTCTCAGGCCCGCGGACCCCAACAACGCCGAGGACATGAATCGGCTTGGGAGCGAATACTGGCGCGCCATGCTCAAGCGCTACGGCAACCTGCCGAAGATGTTCGGCGCTTACAACGCAGGCCCGGGGCGTGTAGATAAGCTGATCGAGCGGCACGGCGACGACTGGCTCCGTTACGCGCCGGAACAGACGAGGGAATACGTTGCGGCGAATATGCGCCGCGTCAGGGGGTACTAATGCCTAAAGTAACCAATCCCGAACTGCTCCGCGAACTCAACAGCGGCGCGGCGCCGACGCTCAAGGAGCGCGACACCGAGGCCGGTATCGGGCAGAGCCAGGCGAGCGCCGAGAAGACGAAGTTCGACACCAAGCGCGGTGAGGCGCTGCTGCCGTCCGAGGTGCGCAAGGCTGAGTCTGACGCTGACAGGGCTGAAGCCGACGCCAGAAAAGCCAAGCGCGACGCTGAAAAAGGCATGACGCTGACGGGAGACGAGCGCAAGGCCAAGCTGCAAGGTGGCAACCTCGACGCCCTCGTCAAGCAGATCAACCGCGCCCAGACACTGTTCAACGAAGGGCAGGCTGAGAACGCCATCCCTATTCTAGGCTCGCTTTGGGAGTATCTACCGACACAAGAGAACCAGAAGTTCGACGCCGCTGCCGCTGGTCTCGCTGAACAGGGCTTGGCCGCCTTCCGCGTGCCTGGCGTAGGTGCGCAGTCCGACACCGAGCTGCGGCAGTTCGTGAGTGCAAATAAACCCTCTACGTGGAACATGGACAGCAGGAATCTCGAACAGCTGCGCCAGCTGCGTAGCCGGGTAGATTCAGTGCGCGCCGAGCTTGGTCTTCCTGCGGCTACTTGGGAGGGTCTTCCTGAAGAGGAAGGCTTTGATCGCGACACCAGTGCTGCCGCCAAAGCCGCTGCCAAGGCCGTTGCTGGTGATACCGGTGCCACGCCTCCGGGCGCAGACGGAGGTAATACAGTACCTCCTGCTGAGCCGACCGGTCCGCAGTTCTCCCCCGGTGATCCGACGATGCAAGCTGCCACCGGCGGCACGCGCCGTGTGGGTGACCCGGAACTTCAAGCCAAGATCGACAATCTGCTGCGCCAAGGCGCGTCGTATGGCGACATCAACGCCTTCGCTATGCGCAACGGCGCGGAGCCGATCAACCGTCAGCAGTACATGGCGGTACGGAATTTCCTGCGCAAAAACCCGAACTACACCGGCAGTCTCGTCGATGTGAACAAGTACGAGCCGATCTCGATGTTCGAGAAGGGGGTCACCTCGGTTGGCAACAACCCGGTAGGCTCGTACCTGCTGGGCGCGGGGCAGATGCTGTCTGCGAACACGCTTGATAACATGGCGTCAGACCCGGAGCGCGCCAATCTTGCGCTGGCAATGGGCCGAGCACAAAGCCCTGTCGCCACGGGCCTCGGGCAAGTGAGCGGCGCGACCCTGGCTGCGCTTGGCGGAGAAGCTGGTCTGGCGCGTCTGGGCATGGCTCCGGGCATCCTGCGCGGCGCGCTGTCCGATGTCGCCATGGGTGCGGCCAGTGGCGCCGGTGCAGCCGACGGAGGCAACAGGGCCGTGGGCGCGCTGGAAGGCGCCGGTTACGCAGCTCTAGGCAGCGCCGGGGGCAATACTCTGGGCGCGGGTGTGAAACGCCTCGGTACCGGCGTGGCAAACCCCTCGGTACACGCCATGGCCGCCGAAGGTATCCCGCTGACCGTTGGACAGACCTACGGCAAGGCTGGCTTTCCCGGACGCGCCATCCAGGGTATCGAGGACCGCGTCGAAGGACTCCCGGTAATCGGTACGATGATCAACTCGCGTCGCAAAGGAAGCATGGACGCTTTCAACACCCAGACGTTCGAGCGAGCGCTCAAGCCGATCGACGGTAGTGTCGGGGGGCTGGTTGGCGAAGAAGCCGTGGCCGCCGCTCAGAAACTGGTCGATGACGCCTATACCACCGCGTTGGCGGGCAAGGTGGTTCAGGCCGACAAGCAGTTCGAGCGCGACTTAACGCGGTCCATTACCAAGGTGGCTGGCCTGAGCCGTGTCGGGCCGGAAGTGCTGGAGGACATCAAGGCGGCCTTCGAGCCGTTCAAGGACGATGCCGGGATCACAGGTGAAGCGATGCAGATGATCAAGCGCGATCTGGAGAGGGTCAAGCGCAACTACCGTAACGATACACGCGCACATGCTGTTGCTGGAGCGATCGAGGACGTCAAAAATGCCGTGTTCGGTATGTTCGAGCGACAAGCCCCTGAAGTGGTGCCTGCCTACCGCAAGGCCGACGCGGCTTACCGCCGTCTGTCGACGGTGGAGGACGCCGTGCTTGCGGGCAAGAACACGGAGGGCAAGTTCACTCCGGCGCAGTTGGGAACAGCTGACAAGTCTTCCACCGTCAAGTTCGAGGGCAAGCGCGCGGCGGCCAGCGGCAAGAGCCCGTTCCACGATTTCCAGCGCGACGCCCAAAACGTGCTGCCGAACAAGATACCCGACAGCGGCACGGCTGGGCGTCTGGGGGCTGGCGTGCCCGCCACGATGGCCGGGCTGACGTTGGCTGGTATCCTCGGAGCCGCCTATACCAAGGCTGGGCAGAGGCTGCTGACCAAGCCGGGGCGCGGCGTGCAGAACGAAGCACTGAAGAAGGCACTCACCGCCGAAGAAACGCGCCTACTGCTCGGTAAAGGGGGCGCAGGGCTCGGGGCGGTTCTCGGGCTGGAAACATATCCCGGCCGGTGACGCGCTTGAAGCCTGCGACGATCAGAGTGTGGAAAAACGCTCCAAGAGCGATGGCTAGTCCGGTGCTCACGCCTGCTACGTAGCACAAACGTCTGTGCATAGCCACCAGAGAAGTAAGGCCCACAGCCAGAACCGCCGCGTCAGGAAGGTCCGCATTGCTGGTCGGCCTCCTGCGCGGCCGTAATGGCGCTGTGCCATGCTGCCGGAAGGCTGTTGTTGATGCTCGACACGATGCGGCCGTCGCGCTCCCGGATGAAGGCCACGTCCCAGTGGTCGACGGGGGATAGGACCGAGCGCCGGCGCATGACACGATCAAGCTGCCAGCCAGGTACAGGATGTCGCAGTTCCAGAAAAGGGATCACGGTAGCTCCTTGGCGCCGATGCGCACGGTAGTGGTGTTGACCTGGATGAGGTCACCCGCCTGCGCGTGGCACTGCACCGCCTCGAAGGCGGTGCGGTGGCTGACGTAGCAGGTAGGACAGACGTAACGCGGCAGGCCGCCGAAAGATTGCACGGTACGGACTTTCTTCAACAGGACCTCCTCTCCATTGCCTCAAGCAGAACTTCGCGCACCGAGCGCTTCGATTGCAGCCGCTCGAACACGATCTCGTCGATCGTGTCGGTCGCGGTGATGTAGTGGATGTAGACGTTGCGGTCGTAACCACTCTGCTTCTGCCGCTGCGGACCGATACGTTCGATGATCTGGTCGTGCAATTCAAGGTCCCAGCCTATCCCGTAGAATACGAGAATGTTGCCGCCGTCCTGCAGGTTGAGACCGTGTCCGGCGGAGGCCGGATGCGCGACGAGCATCGGAATGCGGCCCGCGTTCCAGTCGTCCTCTGTGCGTGGATCGGCGTCGAGATGCCTGGCGCCGGGGAACCGTCGGAGAATGCGCTCGAGTTCGGGCTTGTAGTTGTACGAGACGAACACCGGCGTGCCGGCGGCCTCCTCGACCACGCTCTCCAGCGCGTCGAGCTTGAGATCGTGGATCGCCTCGTAACTGCCGTTCTCGTCGGTGAAGATGTTGCCACCGGTGATTTGCAGCAGCTTGCCGGACTTGACTGCGGCGTTGGCCGCCTCGACGCCGTTCTCGCCTATGTCGGCCCAGAAATCCCGCTCCATAGTCCTGTAGTGCTTGCGCACCGTCGGCGGAAGTTCGACCTCGAGAATGTTGCGGATCGGCTCGTCGACCTCGAGCGCGCGCACAGTAAGACAGATATCGCGCAGCTTGGCGTGGATCTCGCGCTCGGTATGCTCCATCGGTTCAAGACTGTAGCCGTCGTACCCCTTGCGGAACCAACGCTGCTCGAAGGCGCTGTAAGTGCGTCCGAGACGATCGCCCTTGTCCTGGAACCAAGCCGGCCCCCATAAGTCCTTCAGGCCGTTGCTGCCGGGCGTGCCGGTCAGGTTGACGAAGCGGTTGACGCTGCTGTGTGCTATCTTGCCCAGCGCTCGCGGGTTCTTCGCGCCCTGGCGAATGCGGAAATTCTTCAGGCGCGTCGATTCGTCCGCGATCACCGTCCTGAAAGGCCAGTCGGCGCCGAGCTTGTCGACAAGCCACGTCAACGATCCGTAGGGGATGGTGTATATGTCCGCCGGCGCGCGCAGCGCGGCCGAGCGCTCGGCTTCTGTTGCGCTGGTCTTCGGATTGCGGCGCGCAGCAATCGCCGAGACGCGCAGGTGCTTGGTGTGCTCCCACTTTTCCACTTCGCGTACCCACGTGCCATTGGCGACACGCAAAGGCGCCAGCACGAGGGCCGGGAAAATATCCTCGCAGTAATCGAGATCAAGAAGCGCCGAGAGCGTTGTGATCGACTTGCCGCCGCCCATAGGCATCCACAGGGCCGGACGCTGCACGTTGCGCAGGAAGTCCAACCCCTCGCGTTGGTGTGGATGCGGCGTGAAGGTGCGGGGGACTTCGCTCATACGTAGTTGAGACCCAGTTCATCCGACAGGGCGCTGAGACGCCTGTCAGCGATGTTGGCGTAACCGTCGTCCTTCTCAATGCCGATGAAGTCGAAGTCGCACAGCAACGCCCCCAGCCCCGTCGATCCGCTGCCCGTGAAGGGATCGAGCACGATGCCGCGTGGCGGGGTTACGAGGCGGCATAGGTAGCGCATCAGGTCGGTGGGCTTAACTGTCGGATGGACGTTGCCCTCGCCACGGTCCTTTCTGCTCGCTTTAGCGCAATAAAAGAATCGGGCCGCCGAGCCGGAATCGTTGCGTCGCGCGCCAGGAAAAAGGGCGAAATTGGTCGCGCCCTTGTCAGCGTAGCGTCGGTCGGCAGATGCTTCACTCCCGCGTCCGTTCCCGCGTCGCATCGCACCGCAGACATTCTGTGTTTTTCGAAGCTCGGTGTTCGTGCTGACCGGTGCGAGTTGGCCCTTGCTGTCTGGAAACAGTGCCAGCACCTCGTCACTGCCGTCGTGGATGAGGTTGGCGGGCCAGCGCCCCTCGTACCGCTGCGGTTCGCCTTGGGTTCCTCTGCGCAGTCCAGCCGTCCCATCTGCGCCTAACTTATTGCCGTGGCACGGCGCCAGAGAGGTGAAAGCCGCATAACGCACTTCCGTGCCGATGCGACAGTCGTCGATATTCAAAGCGCCGGTGCCCCACTTGGCGATGTTCTGCGCTACTGTGCCATCCAGATTCTTACGCGCCATGCAGATCGGCTCCCACGCAGGCTTCAATGCGGTGCCCTTGCCGCCGGGCTGGTTATGTGATTTCGGGAACCCCGAGCCGTAGGTCCAACCAATCTGGTCGCGGATTTCAAAGCCTGCGTCCTCGATCGCGCAGGCCATGCGGTGATAGGTCCGCGTGCCGCCGAAAGCGACTAGATGCGCGCCGGGTTTGAGCACTCGGAGCACCTCGGCCCAAAGTTCGGGCTGAAACGCCAGATCGCCACCGTCCCAAATCTGCCCCATGAACCTGCGCGACAGTCTTGCCAGCCCGTCGGCGCGGGACGCCGCCCTGCGCTCGTTTGTGCCTTCTCCGTCAAGCGAGGTCTTGCTGTATCGCTTGACGATGCTGGTTAGGTGGTACGGTGGATCGGTCACACATGAGTCCACGCTATTATCCGGTATGTCTCGCATAACCGCCAAACAATCTCCGCGTCGCACTTCATGCATTACGGTTCGATCCCTTCTAAAACCAACCGATCGGCGACGAGTTTCGCGTAGCCGACGATGTCGTGCTAACTGTCGTGGTAGTCCGGGTCCCCGTTCAATATACGGCCGATTTTGTGCGCTATCATCTCGAGCGCCTCCTTCTGGTCGGGCGCGAGAAGATGCCACTTATCGCTCCCTACCATGGCTGTTTTCAGACGCTGCGTCACTGCCGCGTGCCCGGTAAAGCTGCCGTACCGATTGCCTCGCTCGGCCAAGGTCTCGCTTATGTCGGTAGTCATAGGTAGGTCCTTCCGTCCCTGAGCGCCGCAGCGACCGCCACAACCTGGGCGATTGCGTCGTCGAGCGCGTGATGGTGCGTCGTGTTCTCTCGCCTCGGCTTGCGGTTGTTGAGCGCGAGTACTGTGCGCGAGCAGCGCACGTTCCAGAAGTCCCACGGCACGTCGAGGCCGACAGCGTTGATCGCGCAGCGCACCAGGACCTCGTCGAAGTTGGCGCCGTGCGACCAGAAGAACTGGGCCTTGTTGGTTTCCCACCATTTCAGGAAGTCGGACAGCGCCGAGGCCAGCGATACCTGGTCGGGCTCCAGCGCGGCGCGCGCCTCGGCCGATTGATCTTCCCACCACTTCTCTGTCTCGGGGTCGATCTCCAGCCCGGCTCGCTCGCACGATTCCCGGGAGATGTTGCGGTAGAAGCGCGACGAGATGTCGCCTGTCAGCGGGTGGAACGTGACAGCGCCGATCGAGCGCAGCGCACTACCCGGGCGAATGCCCCACGTCTCGGTGTCGATCATCGCATGCGTCATTTGATACCCCCTTTCACTTCCGCGATCATGGCGTCGACCGCGGGCTTGCTGTTGACCACGTAGACCGGGTAGCCAAGTGACCGCAGACGCGTGATCTCGCGCCCTTGCAGGCTGTCCCAGTCGACCTCCTCCCCTTCCGCCTTGCACTCCACATAGGCGAAACGGGGGAATTCCCATTTGACGATGTTGTCCGCGGCGCCTCGCCGGCCGATCCAGCGCACCTTGCGGATAAGGCCGCCTTCCTCGCGCACTCGCCGGCGCAGGTAGTTCTCTATCTTGGCTTCAGGCGCGCCCATGGTCAGTCCAGCTTCGCGTAGCGGTACATTTCGTGCCCGGCTGCCGCCAGCGGCAGCCCGACGGCCCACGGTGGATTGGTCGCCATGAGCACGCTCAAGCGCTCGGCCGAGAAGCGCGGATCGTCCGGCACCTCGGTGATCAGTTCGTCGTGAACCCGTGCGACCACAGTGTAGCCCATGCGCTCGGCCGCGCGGAAACCGCACATGAAGACGTCGCGCGCCGTCGACTGGACACAATTATGCACGATGAGCGGCCGGCCGTCAGAACTCAGGACAACAAAGCGCCGCCTAGGACCACAGTTGACGACGTCTAGAACCGGTTGGAAGGGCTCGGCGGAATAAACAGGAGCGAGCCCTTCACACCTATAGATAGACGGTAGTGCAGCGTCGTCTTGTTCAGGTTGGCGCGTTCCGCTGTCTCGGCCGCTGTCAGACGACCCCACGGGGTGTCGATGATCATGTTGCCCCGCTTGTTGCGCGCTTGTCTTTTGTGTGAAGCCCATCGGCAATTCGCCGGCGAGTACCCTGCGTTGTTGTCTATACGGTCCAACGTGAGCCCTTTCACGTAGGTAGGCCCCATATCCGCCCAGAAGGCAGAGAAAGACTTCTGCCAACGCTCGCACACCGAAATCCCGCGCCCGCCGTAGTTCCTCCACGCTTTGTGAGACGGCAGCAGACACCTGTCGTACATACTTCGCCAGACCGCGTAAGCCGGGTGCCGAGACATGCCGTGCTTGGTGTTCTTTTCGCCTATCGTCTCTTTCCTGCGGCATCCACAGGAGGCTTTGTTGCCTGTTTTTTGCTGTTTCAACAGAGCCGACGCAGCCATCAGAAATGTCTTTCCGCATGCGCATTCGACGTTCCACACGGAGCGTCTCTTGTCCGTGGCTCCTTCGTAGCTCCGTGCTACTAGGTAGCCGACACGAAGCCCGGTTATATCCTTCGCTCTGTGATGCACTTACCCATCCCTCCGTCGTGAGAACCTCGTGGTCAGGCGTCATCATGACGCCATGCGCCGCTATCACTTCCCGGACCCCTTTGAAGGCAAGTCCTTCATGCTGCACCCACCCCTCACCGTCCCACAACCTGTGATCCAGGCGCACTTGTTCGATTGGCAGCCAACCCGCGTCTGTGAGCGTCAGGGTCCCTGCGGCTATACAATTCTCGAAGAATTTCCCGCCGTAGCTGGCGATCGTGCCCCACTTCTTGGTGTACTGGTCAACGCCGTCGTAGCGGACCTGGGTGTCCGCCTTGCCCGTGCCGCCGCACTCAATACAGACGACCATCTTCGTCGCGTTGGCGACGCCGCTCTCAAGGTGGCGGCCGGTGCCGTCGCAGCGGGGGCACGCCTGTCCGATCCGTGCGTTCGGGTAGTTGAGATACTGGCCCGACGGCAGGCGTATGCGCAGCCAGCCATCGACGCTGTCGAAGTGAAGGCACCCGTTCACCTCGAATCGCTCATCGGGGAACCGGATGGCGGCCTTCGCGGCGTCCTCGATCGCGTACCATGTCGACACGACGCGGGGGTGCTGCTTGCGCCAGGCCTTGATGATCTCAATGACCCGATCCTCCGGCAGCACGACACCGAAGTTCGCGCCCATTGTGGCGAACGCACCGACCGCGCCCTGGAACAGGCAGGCGAGCTCGGGCACCTTCCCTTCGTTCTGCCGCTCCAGCTTGGTGACGTCCTCCGGCCGCTTGCCGAGGACGCGCCCAGCGCCGATTTTGTAGGGATCGTGGCCCTTGCGGATCGCTTCGCCCTTTTCGTCGTAGCCGGTGATGGTGTCGAAGTCGCGAAAGGCCTTCAGCTTCCACTCCTCGTTGGCGAGCCACGCAGCGACGCGCCCTTCGATGTTCGACAGGTCGGCCACGACGAGCTTGTTGCCCTGGTCGGCGACAAGCAGACCTCGGATGGCGTTGACGCACAGCTCGCTAACGGTGGTCATACGTACTCCCACCCGCTTCCGGCTATCTTGCTTATCCTCCCGCGCATCAGATCGCCCGCATAATCCCTGTTAATCTCGATCAGGATTGCTCTCCTGTTATGCTTCAAGGCAACTCCTGCTGTCGTCCCGGCGCCGCCGAACGGATCGAGCACCGTGCCCCCAACCGGGCATCCAGCGAGGATGCAAGGCTCGATTAGTCTGGGCGGATAGGTAGCGAAGTGCGCGCCGCTGTACGGTTGCGTCGCGACCGTCCAGACCGAGCGCTTGTTGCGGGTTTCTCGCGCGCCGATGTTGTGCAGGTTCGCGGCAGTGCGGTGCTCGGCTGCACCTTCGTCATAAGCGCGGCCACCCTTTGTTGCTCTCTTGTTGCCAGGCGCTTCGTTTGTGGCTGCCTCGGCGATAGCATCGGCGTCGAAATAATACTTCGGCCCCTTGCTCAGCAGGAACAGGTACTCGTGCGCCTTGGTGCAGCGGTCGCGCACGCTCTCCGGCATGGGGTTCGGCTTCGACCAGATTATGTCCTGGCGCAGATACCAGCCATCCTCCTGCAGAGCGAAAGCGACGCGCCACGGGATGCCGATCAGGTCTTTGGGCTTGAGGCCGGTAGCCATGCGGCGATCCGGGCCGCTGCCGTGAAGGCTGCTGACATGCTTACCACCAGTCGAGCCGCCCCACTTGCCGTCGTTCGCATAGCTATCCCCAAGGTTCAGCCACAAGGTGCCATCATCGCGCAGCACACGGCGGACCTCGCGAAACAGCGACACCATGCCGGTGACGAACTCGGCCGGCGTCGCTTCGAGGCCCATCTGGCCTTCGACGCCGTAATCGCGGAGCCCGAAATAGGGCGGGCTGGTAACGCAGCAATGGACGCTGCCGTCCGGCAGTTCCTTCAGCCGCTCGCGCGCGTCCCCAACGAGAACAGACAAATCGCAGGTGAACCAGTCATCGGTTGTCATAGAGCAGGTCCTCGCAGTCCTTCTTCATGGCCTGAATGCCGATCTCGATCTCGTGCGGCTTGAGCGTCGGACGCGGCAGGTTCTGCAACTGCACGAGGCGGCCGGCGTCGCGCCGTGTCCTCGACGCCCCGCAGTATTGCGTCATGCCCCGCAGACGGCCGTCGGGCGACACTGTGCGCAGCGCGGCCTTGTACTTGGCCGGGGACGCAGCCGCGGCCTGTTGGCGCAGCTCCAGCAGATCGCGCACACCCGGCGGTAGTTCGGGGTCCTCCAGCAGATCGCGCACGGTGCCCTTCTTCATGTCCGGCAACTCGAAGCCGAAGCCGCTGGATAGATAATCAAGCAGACGATCGCGCTGCGTCAGCGCGCTGACTTCGCCGTTGGTCAGCCGCGCGCCCTCCGCGGACAGGTATTTCTTCGTGCGGTCGAAAGCGCGCAGCGCGGCGTTCGCCAGCTCCAGGTCGATCTTGACCCCGCGCTCGTTGCAGCGCTGATCGAGCAACTGGATCGCCCGCTCGAAGGGCGTGTCGTTCCAGCGCGGTAGCCGGCGCAGCACCTCACGCATCGAGGTGATGTCCGACGCGGCGTAGACCTTGAAGGCTTCCCACTCCACGGGGTGCGTCTCGCGCGTCGCCCGGCGCAACTTGCGGTTCTTGCCGAAGGGCTTCGTGAACAGCTGGATCAGCTTCTTGCCGGCCTTGTCCTTGGCGAGATCGAACGGGACGTGCAGCACCCGGCACAGTTCATCCAGGCCAGCCGGCAGACTGTGCTGCAGGGCGAGCACCGAGGTGTTGATGATCCTCTCCGGATCCACCCGCATGCCGCGCTTGCGCAGAACGACAGGGTCGAAGTCGCTCTTGGTGTGGATGACGATCTCCCCTGCGCCGTCGAGCATGGCCTGCAGCTTCGGCTTCGCCCAGTCTTCCCACACGTCCGGATCGGCTGTGTCCCACACCGACACGGGATCGTCGCCCCATGCCCATGCCACGAGCAGCACCTCGGCGCGCTCGGCGTAGGCGTAGGTGCCGTTGGTGATCGGCACGTCGCTGAATGTCTCAAGATCTAGGAAAAGCGTCTTCACGCCGTGTGGTGCCCCTGTTCTTAGATGAACCGTGCCAGGCTGTCAGCAATTCGGTCGTCAGGGGAATGAGAGTTCCAAATCCCTGACACGGTTCGTCTAAGAACAGGGTGCGCCGGAGCCGTTCGAGAAGCGACCAAGAAACCGATCACCTCCAGCGCACCCATTCTCTAACATCGCCGGATTCGCCGTGCAAGCATCAACTTTACACGTAGCTCATACCGAGCGCGGCCTTATAGACCTCGAGCATCGTCTCCATCTCGCGGCGATCGTCAGGCTTCATCTTCCGCAGGCGGACGATCTGCCGCATGATCTTGGTGTCGTAGCCGACCGCCTTAGCCTCGCTGTAGACATCCTTGATGTCATCGGCGATGCCTTTCTTCTCCTCCTCAAGACGCTCGACGCGCTCGATCAGGAGACGGAGGCGGTCGTCTTCCGCCTCCGCGTTGTGGCCTTTGCCTGCCATTTTACGATCCCTCAGACATAGTCCTCAGCGCCGTCGGTAGCAGCGTTGAGATCGTCCTCCGGCTTGGCTGCGAGCGAGGCGAACTCGTCCGCCGAGGCCGGCGCCGACCCGCCGCCGAACGACGGACCGTCGTCGGCGAACATCACCCCGAGCACCGAGCAATTTATCCGGCGGCCGAAGCTGTTGTCCTGCGCCCAGATTTCCACCTTGGCGTTGACGTAACAGCCCGAGTACAGGATGCGCTCGATCTCGCTCTTGTCGGTGATCTCCTTGCCGTACTTGTCGACTGCGGTCGGCTTGGCCTTGGCGTTGCGCATGCCGAGCGAAAAGCTGTCCTCGAAGCCGTCGTAGACCTTGCCGGTCTTCGCGCTGCGGTACGGCGACTTCAGGAAGCAGACCTTCTTGTCCTCGCGCAGCACGGAGAGCACGTCGGCGCCCTTGTCCTTCCACTTTTCGCGGGCGACCTCCTCGATCGCCTTGTCGATCGCAGCGACGTCAGGGTCGTTCGGCTGGATGATCAGCCGTCCACCATAGGCGGGATCGCCGTCGCCGATGGCCTGGGGCGTCGCCAGTGCGGGAAAACCGAGCCGCTTACGCTTGAGCATCAATACTGACATATCCGTTACTCCTCATTCTCTACCAGCGCGGCAAATTCCTCCGCGCCTGCTACCAGCGTGATTGCCGGTCGTTTGTCCGTAGCCGGGGCCACGGACGGCTTCCCCTCAGAGCGGGTGATCATGGGCTGCATATCCTCCCACTTCTTCACGCCCCCCTGGAGCTTCGTGATGCGCTTCTCCGCTTCGGTCGGGCTGATCACCTTCATGTCGTGGATTTCGTGCATCTTCATCTTGAACTTGAACTTCAGGATCTCTGCGACGACCGCGTCGTCGAGCCACTTGCGCGGACCCGCGCGACCCTGGACCAGCTTGAAACCGTCGACCGGTGTTCCGCCGGCGAGCAGATCGAAGACCTGCGCTCGCACAGCCTTGCACCATTCCTCGACCAGTTCGACCTTGGCCATGGCCACCGACAGGTAGTTCGGTGATGTCTCGCCGCTGACCTCCATCGGCACGAAGGCCGCGAAATCCTCGACGCTTGCCGGCGCCGTCTCGACGCCTGCTGTTACCGCGATCATCTCCTCGCGCAGCGCAGGGCACGTCGCCTTGGCCCGGCAGAACTTGCACTGCTTCTCGCCCGGGTTGAGATACTTGCGGAATTCAGCCTCGTCGACCCGGGCGATCTCGGCTGCGCGCACGAGCTTGGCGCCGTCGCTGACGACTTCGCCAAACTCGTGGAGCGCTTCGACCGTGATCGTCCAGGTCGTTTCGGGCTTGATGTAGTTGCCGATGCGCGGCTGGTCGATCGCCATGGCCACGGTCTCGAAGTCGGTGAAGACGCCATAGCGCTCGAGGGCGCCAAGAGCGTACATCTGCATCTGCTCGTTCTCGACAGCGCTGACCTCGACACCGCGACCGTACTTCAGGTCGGCGATCCGCAGCTCCGTGTTGTCGATCACGACGACGTCAGACGTACCGCCCGCGTGATCCTCGCCGGTCAGGTGGCCGATCGGGACGCGCTGCTCGACCATGAGAGAGGCTCCCGCGGCGTACTCGCGCACCCGCCTCGCGTAGCCGAGCACGTCATCGACCATGTCCTGCGTAATCTTCATCACGGAACCGTCGTCGAAGCGCCAGTCCTCGCCGACGTACTCCTGCAAGTTCCAGTTCTTCGACAGATGCCCGGCAGCCAGTTCGTGCGCCAAAGTGCCCTCCTTGGCGTACTCGCTCGACTTGTCCGGGTACTCTGCCTCGAGCGCCACGCTGCCGGCGCAGCGCAGCCAGCGATGCGCCGACGACGGCGATAGCTTGGCATGCGTCGTCATGCTGTCAGTCCTCCAGCGCGTCGCGCAGCGCTGCGACGAGTTCGCCCCACTGCTCCTCGGGGACCTGCGTCGACCGGGCGGCGCCGAACTCGCTCAGCACCTTCTCGATGCCTTCCTTGCCGCGCTTGTCGACGACAGCGAGGGTCAGCTCACGAACCATGTCGATGGTGATCTCAGAACCATCGTCGGAGCCGGTGCTCGCGGCAGAGGTAGAGGATGATGCCGCTTGCTGGTCGCTGCCCTTGCTCTCGGCGGCAGTCCTCGCACCAGAGCCAGCCTGCTCCCCCGCTTCGGCAGCATCCGCAGAGGCCGAGTTCGTGGTCTCGGCAGACGCCTCTGCCTCCGTCGTGCCCCGAACGGTCTGCTCGGTCTTCGACGTGCGGCGGCGCGTGGCCTTGGGTGCTTCCGTGTTGGGTTCCGGCGCGCCTTCGGCCGAGGGGCCGGCAGAGCCGACGGGGACTTCGACTTCGACGTCGTACTTGTACTCGGCCTCGCGGAGACCGAGAATGCTGGTAAGCTGGCGCCGCAGGTCCTCGCCGTCGACAGCCTGGATGTGCAGATTGATACTCATGCGTTTTCTCCTTCTACCTCGGCCCACGGGGCCTGAGTTGCTTGCTCGGCGCGCATAGCGGCGCGCAGTTCGATCTTGGCCGCGAGCGAGGCGTTGCCTGCTCGCTGGTTGCACTTCTCGTGCGCCAGCACGAGGTTCGTCAGCGAGTTGAGCCCGCCGTCGGACTTCGGGATAAGATGCTCTATCGTCGCCTCGGTTATCGCGACTTCGTAACCGCAGTACCAGCACCACGGCCCGTCGCGCTCACGCAACTGCAACCTGGTCTTGGCCGGTTTGGCGATCTTCTGCACCTTCTTCGACGCCGGCTTGCGCTGCTTCTCGGCTTCGGCGGCCGTTGCGGGCATGATCAGGTCGTTGACGAAGGCGCGGTAGTGCTCGGCCGAGGCGCCTGTGTAGGTCAGCATGCCGTTTCCCTTTGCGTAGACGATATGCGTCGACGCCGCGGGCTTGCCGCCCCAGAACGCCTTGTAGCGGATAACCTCGTATGGGTTCGTCGGCATACCGACCTCGGCGCCGTGCCGCGCCAACCAGGCAGCGAAGTTGGCCGTCTGGAAGTCGCGATCGCGGATAGGGAGCTGCCGAGCCATCAGCGCGGTTCTCCCTTCCTCGCGGCCTTCAACCGTTCGCTAAGATCAAGGATCGTCAGCGCGCTCTCGTCAAGGTGCGCCAGCATCATCTCCCACGCGCGATTGTACTCGCGATCGATCCGGGCGTGCTCGGCGACCGCCGCGTCGCTGTCCCAAGGGATCGTGCCCTCGAGAACCTTATATTCAAAAGCGCGGAGCAGCCGCTTCAGACGACGCCGACCAAGGCGATCGGGCACGACGGTAGGCATCAGACTTCCGCCAGATGGGCGGGGCGCCGGCAAGCGCGAGCGGTGAAAATCGGAAGGTCCATATTGCGTATCTCCTATCTGCTATTGCCTAAATCGGTCAGTCCGGAGCGCGCTGCCTCGTCCTGCGACCCTGCATTAAAGCGGCTACTTCAAAGTGTCAAGCACCTACTCGCAAAAAACCACCCTGCCGTGCGCGATGGCGATCGGCGCGTCCTTACCCTTCGCCAGCGAGGCCAGCGCGCGCGACACGACGAATCGGCGATTGTCGCGCTTGCCGTCTTCCGGAACCGGTAGCGCCTCGGCGCACCGATTGACGAATGCGTCGTAGTTCTCCGACGGGGCGCTTGCCCACTCCAGTTCTATCATCTCGAGGATGTGCCGCTCGTGACGGCCTCGGCGGACGAGATTGCGTCGGGGCTGCTCGGTCTCGGTGACTTTCAGGTCGCTCGGGACAACGGCCAGGCTCTCTAGCGGATCGCCGTCAGCGTCGAAACCAAGATCGACCGGTTGCAGCTTAAAGCCGAGACGATCGCCGTCGCGTCCGTCCTTCATTTTTTCAATCAGGATCTCGCGCTGGCCGTCCTCGTGGCGAATGATCTCGAGTTGTGCGGCTGCGGCCCCCTTGATGCCGCTCCACCCGCGTGCGCCCTTGCTGGCGTCCTTACCGGAGTGGTGAACCAGCACGACCGTCGCGCCTGTGACTTTCGCCACGACCTTGGCGTTGCCCAGCGCGACGCTCATGTCCTCGCCCGCGTTCTCGTTGGCGCCGGCGGTGGTCTGGGCGAGAGTGTCGATAAACACAAGCTCGACGCCGCCGACGGCCGAGATCGTCTTAACGATCTCCTGGACGTCGTCCTTGTGCATCAGGTTGGGCGCCCCCTCGACAACGGCGATGCCGAGTTCGTGCGGTGCTATGCCGTGCTGCTTGCAGTAGGCGCGCAGCCGCAACGGTACGCCGCCACTGCCCTCGGCCGCGATATAGAGCACTCTGGTCTGCTTCACCCGGCGCCCGTGCCACTCGATCCCGCGGGCAACGGCTCCGGCGATGTCGATCGCGACGAAGGACTTGCCCGCGCTCGGCGCGCCGAAGATGACGATGGGGTCGTCGCCGCGGGGCAGGATACCCTTGACGAGCCAGTCGAGGGGCGGCCTTTGCGCGAGCTCTGCGACGCTGACAGCCTTGAACTTCCCGTCGAAGTCGTCCGGTGTGCGCGGGATGCGGGTCAGGTCTGGCGGCGTCTGCGACGCCGCAATCGCGCGCAGATCATCCTCGGTCAGCGTGGTTGTATCGTTGGCCAGCTTGATGACGCTGGCCATCGTCACCTGCCGCTGCCCGGGTCCGGCGCGACGGGTGAAGCTGTCCCATTGCTGCTGCAACGCTTCCTCGCCGGGGTACTTGTGGCCGTCGGCAGACCAATCGTTCCACAAGGCAAAACCGGTGTCGTCGCCCTCGCTTTCGTGGTGCAGGGCCATGCCGACGCGGATCCAGTCGTCGCGCCCCATGTCGGGGTCGATCTGTCGCAGAAGGTCTTCCATGCGCTCGGCCGACAGGCCAAGTCTCGGTTCCAGACCAATAAAGGGATCGTCGGGATCGGCTAGCTTCGGTGCGGAGGCACCGAAGCGCTTTTCGCACAGGTCGACCACCGCCTGCGTCACCGGAGGAACAACATCCTCGAGCTCGAGAACTTCGACGTGCGGCAGAGCATTGCCTGTCAGGGTGACGAAGCCGGACGTGCTGAAAGTCTCGAAGCCGAATTGGTCATCCCGCGCGATCGACTTCCGGTTGCCGACATTCCCGCGCATAAAGGCACGCACGCCTTGCCCCGAAGGACTGTACTCGCAGTAGGCGTCCTTGACGATCGCGCTGACTTCCGGAGGCAGGTGGCCGTCCGGATCGACGCATTTGTCGAAATCGAGCGCGACTATGCCCCACTCGGGCAATGGCGCGAAACCTACGCCGTCCATGCCGAGGCGCTGCGCAGCAGCGACAGCAGCCGGGAACGTCACCAACTTCGACCGGTCCTCCGCGCCGCCCTGCCGGCCGTGCCGCTTGCCTCCGGAAGCCCAGTACGGGATCTTGCGCGGCTTGTCCTCGCCTGGATGCATCTCGGCCCGCCAGCACAGCCATCCCGGCAACGCCCTCAGATCGGCAGGCGCCGTCAGCAGCTTGTGCTCCGGCGAGACCCGCGCCACGTTGTTCATGTCAGATGCACCCCCGTCTGCCATGTGTCATACGACAGACAGGTAGTCGTCAATGGCCTTTACGGCGCCGATGAACTGATCGTGCTCGTTGTAGTAGGCGCCCCGGCGCATGCGTATTCCCCTTTATTGCAACGCCCCCTCCCAAGGGTGCGCCGTTACCTCGTCAGTCAAGCAGCTCCCGCAGTTCGGGCTTCACCAGCATCCTGCGCGGGATCCCGTAAAGGTCCTCGATCTCCAGCGCACGCGCAGGAGGGCACCAGCCACGGACGGCCCACTGGCTGACAGCCTGGATCGTCACGCCTAGCTGGCGGGCAAGGATGTCGCGGCCCGTGGCGTTCGGGTCGCGCGCTGCGGCGAGATCAATCGCCTTCTCGATACCTGTTTTCTCGGTCATGCTTTCTCTCGTATCACGTTAAACCACCTACTTCAACCACTCGGGTTCGACGAAATATGGCAATGTCATGTCGTGCTCGGCTGGGGCGCCGAAGACCTCGTTAACATCGACGAGCCCCACCTGAAGATGGATGTACAAGCGGCGCGTTTGCAGTTCGCGGTTGAGCGCCGGCGTGATCGCCTGGAGATGCTGGACGCACAGCGTGTTGGGCCTTGGGATGTGCGGGCAGCAGTGGTCGACCTGCATGTCGTCGATGTCCAGTCCGTGGATGAACTTGGCCGCCCACCGATGTGCGAACCAGCGTCGCCCCTCGTACCAGAAGGATCCATATGGGAAGTTGTGCCCGCGGCCCGATGTCTGGCCGCCTACCCACAGGACGCAACCGGTCTCGGGCTCGAAGCGGCACTTTTCCCTGAAACGCTCGATCGCAGCCCGCGTCGGCAAGAACCAGCCCCGGCGGTCCCGGTCCGGAGCGACGATACTACCGTGCATTAGATTCCCCCTGTTTCACCGATCAGTGTGCAATGAATGCCACATTTTTTCGCGTTGACCAGCATAGCGCGCATGTCGCGCAAGCCCTCGTCCGCCCGGTCTGCTCGGGGCACACGAACGCGCTCGCGGGTCGCTGGTTTTCGTCTGTGATCGACGCCTGGCCGACGGGTTAGTCGGGATTAGGCGACAAGGCATCATGGGTCAGCAGTTTGACGGGAAAACTGCGGCCCAAAGACCCCATATGAACGTTGCCAATGCGATCCCACACAACAGGCCGGTGAAGGCCAAACCGT
>JACCDG010266000.1_pt1 | contig 32168 bp, 31 predicted proteins | sample 7442471 | NCBI WGS metagenome assembly JACCDG01 (sample SAMN15323444, study PRJNA562643) | freshwater metagenome | isolation source: river surface water | place: USA:Blue River Watershed | collected 2017-08-17 | reverse complement strand
GCCGCTCAGGACTACGGGGCGCGGTTCTTCACGAACGACGCCAAACCCACGGGCGGCTGGATCGAGTTTCCGGGCACCTTCAAGGACCCTGAGGCCAAGCGGGTGTTTCGCGACTCCTATCAGGCGGCGCAGTCCGGCTCCAACCGGGGCAAAGTCCTGGTGCTGGAAAACGGCATGAAGTTCCATGAGGTGGGCGTCACGAACAAAGACGCCCAGTTCCTGGAGCTGCGCAAGTTCCAAATAACAGACATTGCCCGGTTGTTCCGTGTGCCACCACACATGATTGCCGATTTAGATCGCGCGACGTTCTCGAACATCGAGCAGCAGAGTCTGGAATTTGTCATGCACACCATGACGCCCTGGGCCGAGCGCTGGGAGGCCTCGATCGAAGCGGACCTGATGCTCGATGGCGATGAGCTGGAAGTCGAGTTCGACTTTGCCAATCTCATGCGCGGGGATGCGGCCAGTCGCTCGGCGTATTACCAAAGCGGTATCCAAAACGGCTGGCTCACCCGCAATGAGGCGCGAGTCGCTGAGAACCTCAACCCGATCGACGGATTGGACCAGCCGCTTCGGCCGCTGAACATGGTCCAAGAGGAAGACGCCCAAGAAGTAGACAAAGCCGATGAGGCTCAGGAGGGTGAGCCTGCCGAGCTGCTGGGAGGCGAGGGCGATGACGACCAAAGTGACGGTGTCCAAGCACCTCCCGAACCCTTGCGCCAGCGCCTCGAGCGCCTGAAGCCTGCCCTGGAGGCGATGTTTCAGCAGGCCTTGCCCGCACAGCGCCGGGCGCGCTGGAACCGGCTTTGCAGCCAGGCCGCCCCGGCAGCAGCCGACCCCTGGCTTCACGCAGGGCCCGCGGGCCGGCTGCGGGCACGCTTCGATCAGCAGGTCATGGCCTTGCAGTTCGAGTTGCTGGCGCAGCAGGTCTTCACCCGCCCTGACCTGCTGGACGCCGAGATCGAACGCACCCTGGCGCGGGTGCTGCAGCTGCAGGCCGGCGGGCCGGCGTCCGGCGCCGCGCTCGAGATCCAGGGCCTGCGCCTGCGCGCCCTCTACCTGCGGATGTCTGCGCGCCAGCGGCAGGTGCGCCTGCACCAGCTGGAGCAGATACCCCTACAGGAGACGCCCGAGCGGCAGCGGCTGCGCGCCCTGAGCATCCTCAGCCTGCGCGTCGCTGACAAGGGCGAAGCGATGACGCGGCGCGAGCTGGTGGACACCGAGGGCCTGCACCGGCTGCGGGGTCACTTCGATCGGGCCTGCGAGGTGCATACCGAGATGGTCCGCCTGGCCTGCCCGCCCGGCCTGCCGACGTATGAGAAGTACCGGCTCCAGCGTTTGTGCCTGGACCTCCCCTGGCCCGTCGAAGGGGCCCACGCACGGCAGCGGCGGACGCCAGCGGTGGCGGGGGGCCTGCGCCTGCTGATGCTGGAGACGCTGGCGCGCGATGGCACTGCGCTGTCCCCGGTCTTGCCCCTGCGGGAGGCGATCCAGGCCCTGGCCGCCCGCGCCCCCGCGCCTCTGCGTGCGCCCTTGCTGGAGCACCTTCCGCAAGCGGTGGCCGCGGCAAGCTCCGGCCTCGGGGCGACACCGGTGCCAACGGCCTCCTTGGCCGCACCGGCGCGCGTGGCACCGGTGACCCCCACACATGCAGACAAGGGGTGATGCGTCCCGACCACCCCGAACTGACTCGCGCGCGCTCAGCCCCCGGCCGGTAGCGGCGGCTGCAGCCGGCCCCGCTCCAGCCGTAGCACGCGACCGCAGCGCGCGGCCAGATGCTCGTCGTGCGTGACCACGACGAAGGCGGTGCCACGGTCACGCGCGAGTTGCAGCATGCGGTCGAAGACGGCGTCGGCGGTGCCGCGGTCGAGGTTGCCCGTGGGCTCGTCGGCCAGCACGCAGGCCGGCTGCGTCACCAGGGCGCGGGCAATGGCGACCCGCTGGCGCTCACCGCCAGAAAGTTCAGCGGGCCGGTGGCGCGCGCGCTCGGCCAGGCCGACGGCAGCGAGCGCCTCGCGCGCGCGGGCCTGGGCCTCGTCGACGGGCAGGCGGCGAATGCGCAGCGGCATGGCGACGTTATCGAGTGCGCTGAACTCGGGCAGCAGATGGTGGAACTGGTAGACAAAGCCCAGATGCGCATTGCGCAGGCGGCCCTGGTCGGCCGCGCCCAGGCGGGCCAGGGGCTGGCCCATGAGCGTGACCTCGCCGGCGCTGGGCGCGTCCAGGCCGCCGAGCAGGTGCAGCAGCGTGCTCTTGCCCGAGCCCGAGGCGCCGACGATGGCCAGCGTCTCGCCAGCGCGCACCGCCAGGTCCACGCCCTCGAGCACGCGGACGTCGAGGCCGCCTTCGGCAAAGCGCTTGGACAGGCCGCGCGCCTCCAGCACCACGGGCGTGGAGAGGATGTCACTCATAGCGCAGCGCCTCCGCCGGGTTGACGCGGCTGGCGCGCCAGCTCGGATAGAGCGTGGCCAGGAAGGCCAGCACCAGGGAGATGAGGGCGATCGGCACGATGTCGCTGGCCTGCGGGTCGCTGGGCATGGCGCTGATCAGGTAGATGTCGCGGGGCAGGAAGCTCGCCCCCAGCAGCGCCTCGAGGGCCGGCACGATGACGTCGATGTTGAAGGCCACGCCCAGCCCCAGCAGCAGGCCGGCCAGCGTGCCCACCACGCCCACCGTGGCGCCCTGCACCACGAAGATGCCCATGATGCTGGACGGGCTGGCACCCAGGGTGCGCAGGATGGCGATGTCGGCGCGCTTGTCGGTCACCGTCATCACCAGCGTGCTGACCAGGTTGAAGGCGGCCACCGCGACGATCAGCGTGAGGATGATGAACATCATGCGCTTTTCGAGTTGCACCGCGGCGAACCAGGTGCGGTTCTGGCGCGTCCAGTCACGCACCAGCACATCGCCCGACATCGTGGCCGAGAGCTGCGCCGCGACCTCGCGGGCCTGGTGCAGGTCGGCCAAACGCAGGCGCACGCCGGTCGGCCCCTCGAGGCGGAACAGGCGCTGCGCATCGTCGATGTGCATCATCACCAGGCCGCTGTCGAACTCGTAGTGGCCGGCGTCGAAGGTGCCGACCACGCGCATCTGCTTGAGGCGCGGCACCACGCCGGCCGGGGTCACCTGGCCGCCGGGCGCGATGAGGGTGACGCTGTCGCCCTCCTGCACGCCCAGCTGGCGGGCCAGCTCGCCACCCATCACCAGGCCAAACTCGCCGGGCACCAGGCGGGCCAGGGCGCGGTCCTTGATCTGGGCGGCCAGCTCGGTGATGGCGGGCTCGGCCTGCGGGTCGATGCCGCGCACCAGGGTGCCGCGCATGTCCTCGCCACGGGCCACCAGGGCCTGGGCGGCGACGAAGGGCGCAGCCGCCACCACCTGCGGGTTGCGGCGGGCCTCTTCGATGGTGCGCGCCGGGTCGGCCAGCACGCCGCCGCCGGGGCCATAGACCTCGATGTGCGAGACCACGCCGAGCATGCGGTCACGCACCTCCTTCTGGAAGCCGTTCATCACCGACAGCACGATGATCAGCGCCGCGACCCCGAGCGAGATCCCCAGCATCGATACCCCCGAGATGAAGGAGATGAAGCCGTTGCGGCGCGTGGCCCGGCCGGCGCGGGTGTAGCGCCAGCCGAGAAGCAGTTCGTAGGGAATGGGCATGCCGCGATGGAGACCGGGGGTTTGCGGTGGAGGGGCGGACGGGATTGTGGCATCCGGGACAATACACGGATGCCCGACCTGCCAACGGCCCCGCCACCACCCGCCCTGCGGCTCATCGTCGCCCACGCGGGCCCGGCCGGTGCGGCGTGCCGGCAGGCCTTGCCTGGCCTGGTGTTGCCGCGGCTCAAGCAGTTGCTGCAGCGACTGGCGCCCGCCGAGGGCACACAGGTCTCCGTTCCCATGGCGGGCGATGACCCCGACGCCGGCGCGAGTACCTTGAACCTGCCCCACGAACACGCCCTGGCCCGCGCCCTGGGCCTGCCCGACACCGACGGCCACATTCCCTGGGCCGCCTGGGAACGGCTGCGCGCCGGCGACCCGCAGGCCACCGAGGGCGCCTGGGCCTGGTTCATCCCCTGCCACTGGTCGGTGGGCAGCGACCACATCGCCATGCGTCCGCCCGAGGCGCTGGACTTGCGCGATAAGGAGTCGCAGGCCCTGCTGGAGGCCATGCAACCCTATTTCCGCGAGGACGGTCTGGAGGTCGCCTGGGAATCCGCTCTGCGCTGGCGCGTGCGCGGCGCGATGCTGCAGGGCCTGCCCTGCGCCAGCCTGGACCGCGTGGTCGGCAGGTCGGTCGACGTCTGGCTGCCCCGCACGCCGCAAGCCCGCCCGGTGCGCCGTTTGCAGCAGGAGATGCAGATGCTGCTGTACACGCACCCGGTCAACGAGGCGCGCGAGCAGCGGGGGCTGCTCACCGTCAACTCCTTCTGGGTCGAAGGGGCAGGCGTCCTGCCCGCAGGCTTCACCGCCCCTGCCGATGCGCGCGCCGAAGCCCCCACCCTCGACCTGCGCCTGCGCACGCCGGCCCTGCAGGACGACGCCGCCGCCTGGCAGGCCGCCTGGCAGGCGCTGGACGCCGAGGTCCTGCCCGGACTGCTCACGGCGCTGGACGCCGGCCGGCCCGTGGCCCTCGCCCTGGCCGGCGAGCGCACCGCCCTCACCTTCACCTCGGCGCCCGCCCCCTGGCCGCGCCGCTTGCTGGCGCGCTGGCGCGCGCCCTCGCCCGCCCACGTGCTGGAATCCCTATGAAACTCATCGCCCGCGATGTCCCGCCGCGCGCCGCCTGGGCGCTGGAGCAGGCCGGCATCCACCCCCTGCTGGCCCGCCTCTATGCCGCCCGTGGCGTGCACGACCCGCGCGAGCTCGACGACGGCCTGGCCCACCTGCTGCCGCCCGACGCCCTGCGGGGCGCGGCCGATGCGGCGCGCCTGCTGGCCGACATGATCGCGGCCCACAAGCGCATCTGCATCGTCGCCGACTACGACTGCGATGGCGCCACCGCCTGCGCCGTTGGTGTGCGCGGGCTGCGCCTGCTGGGGGCAACCCAGGTCAGCTACCTGGTGCCGGACCGGGTGACCGACGGCTACGGACTCACGCCCACCATCGCGCGTCGAGTCAAGGAGCGCGGCGCCGACCTGCTGGTCACCGTCGACAACGGCATCGCCAGCGTCGAGGGCGTGGCCGCGGCCAACGAGCTCGGGCTGCCGGTGTTGGTCACCGACCACCACCTGCCCGGGCCTGCATTGCCGGCGGCGGCGGTGATCGTCAACCCCAACCAGCCGGGGTGCGAGTTCCCTAGCAAGTCGCTGGCTGGCGTCGGCGTGATGTTCTATGTGCTCATGGCCCTGCGCGCCGAGCTGCGCGCGCGCGGTGCGTTTCAAAACGGCGTGCAACCGAAGCTCGACACCCTGCTGCCGCTGGTCGCCCTGGGCACGGTGGCCGACGTGGTCAAGCTCGACGCCAACAACCGTCGCCTGGTGGCCCAGGGCCTGCGGCGCGTGCGCGCCGGCCATATGCCCGCCGGCCTGGCGGCCCTGTTCGCGGCCGCCGGCCGCCGGCCCGAGGTGGCGAGTAGCGGCGACTTCGGCTTCGCCCTGGGTCCGCGCATCAACGCCGCCGGCCGCCTGGCCGACATGACGCTGGGCATCGAGTGCCTGCTGACCGATGACCCCGCGCGGGCCGACGAACTCGCACGCAGCCTCGACGGCATCAACCGCGAGCGCCGCGACATCGAAGGCGACATGCGCGAACAAGCGATGGAAGTGGCGCAGGCCCTGTTCGACGAGGGCGACGAGCCGCCGCCGGCGATCTGCGTCTTCGACCCCGACTTCCACGAGGGCGTGGTGGGCATCGTGGCCTCGCGCATCAAGGACCGCTTCCACCGGCCCACCTTCGTCTTCGCCGCCAGCCAGGCTGCGGGCAAGGAGCACGAGCTCAAGGGCTCGGGCCGCTCGATCCCTGGCTTTCACCTGCGCGATGCGCTCGATCTGGTGGCCAAGCGCCACCCGGGCGTGCTGCTTCGCTTCGGCGGCCACGCCATGGCCGCCGGCTGCACCATCGCTGAGGAGCACTTGGACACCTTCGAGCAGGCCCTGACTGACGTAGCCGCGGAATGGCTGGAGCCCGCCACCCTGCAGCGGCGCCTGGAGACCGATGGGCCGCTGGCGCCCGAATACCGGCGGGTCGACCTGGTCGACGCGCTGCAGCAGCAGGTCTGGGGCCAGGGCTTCGCACCGCCCGTCTTCAGCGAGGAGGTCGAGGTGGTGTCGCAGCGGCTGGTGGGTGAGAAGCATCTGTCTCTGAAGCTGCGTCACCAGGGCCAGGCCATCGACGGCATCTGGTTCGGCCGCACCGAGCCCCTGCCTGCGCGCGCGCACCTGGCCTTCCGGCTCGACGCCGACGAGTGGCAGGGCCAGCGCCGGCTGCGGTTCCTGGTGGAAGGCGCCGACGAGCGCTGAAGCCGGGTCCTCGGTCCTCGGTGCCCGGTCTAGGGACTGGGTGCTTGATGCGCCGACGCCCGGCGCTCAGGGCGCCGATGCCGCGCGCCGCCTGCAACGCGCAATGGACGCCTCCGGCGTCTGCTCCAGGCACTGAACATAGCGCGCGGCGCGCAGGCGCTGCTCCTGCTGCCGCACCTCGCCCAGATGGATCTGCCACAGGCAGACCATGACCAGGGTCAGGGCCTCGAGCACCAGCAGGGTGCCCACCAGACCCCAGACCCATCTGCGCGGTGCGGCTGTGGCCGACTGCGTCGTATCGCTGGCGTGCGGCGAGCGCAGCGCCAGCTCCGGCCGGGTGGGCCGACGCCCGATGCGCGGGACCAGGATCGAGAGGGATAGCAACTGGGGCATGTGCAGGTGCCGGGCCCCGTGCTCGAGCCCAGCCAGAGCCATGCTGGCACTGCGTCCCCACCAGCGCTGTAGGACGCTGGCTCATGCGTGGGGTGAGGATTGCCGGCCGCGGCGGGAATCAAACCCGGTGCGCAGTGACCCACGGTGAGCCGGCCGCCCTGCGAAGGGGCAGCCTTGTCGATCGCCCATGAAGCAGCCCCATGCCCGCCCTCCGAAGCTTGAACCGCGCCTTTGCCCTGAAGGGTCGGACTGCCATTGCCACTTTCACAAGTTTCGTGCGCCTCGTGCATCGGGCTGGTTTCGCGAGTCTCATGACCCTCTCGGCCCTGGCCGGCGCTGCACCAGCGCTATCCACGCCCGCGCCAGACCCGGGCCGATACATCACGCGCGGCGCCTGGGCAGGCCTGGACCTCGATGCGAAAGGCCACTTCACCCTTGAATCCATCAGCGGCCGCGCGATGCAGCAATGCCACCTGGAGGGGCGCATCGTCGGCCACCGCGCAACGCTGGACGAGGGATGCGTGGTCGCTTTCGACCGCACACCAGACGGCCTGCGCGTTCGCGATGCGAGCCCCAAGCAGGGCGCCTGCCTCGCCTTCTGCGGCGCCAACGCCAGCTTCGAAGCCGAATACTTCAAGCCGCAACCGGCGTGCAGCGACACCGCCCTGGGCCGGGAGCGTGCCCGCGCCACCGCCGACTTCCAGGCGCGGCGCTTCGAGGCTGCCGAGGCCCGTCTCAAGAGGGTGCTGACCGCGTGCGGGCGCTTCGTCACCGGGGACAGGGAGTACGGGCTGCTCAATGACCTCGCGCTGACCCAGCACCGCGCGGGCCGATCCGCGGACTGCCTTGCGACGCTGCGGCCGGTGATGCCCGATCTGGTGGAGGATCCGGAGGCGGCCCTCGCCAGCATCAACCGCCAGGAGAACGAACAGGAATACCGTTACCTGTGCACCCAGGTGCAAATCCGCTTCAACTGGAGGTTGTGCGGCGGCCGGTAGGGCCCGCCGCGGTCGCCGCGGTCGCCGTGAAGGCGTGAAGACGCGAAGCCGCGAGGCCTCAGGCCTTGGGCAGCGTCACCCCGCGCTGGCCCTGGTACTTGCCGCCGCGGTCCTTGTAGCTCACGTCGCAGGCCTCGTCGCTCTCGAAGAACAGCACCTGGGCGCAGCCCTCGCCGGCGTAGATGCGGGCGGGCAGCGGGGTGGTGTTGGAGAACTCCAGCGTCACGTAGCCTTCCCACTCGGGCTCGAAGGGGGTCACGTTGACGATGATGCCGCAGCGGGCGTAGGTGCTCTTGCCCAGGCAGATGGTCAGCACGTTGCGCGGGATGCGGAAGTACTCCACGGTCCGCGCCAGCGCGAAGCTGTTGGGGGGAATGATGCAGGAGTCGCCATGGAAGTCGACGAAGCTCTTTTCGTCGAACTGCTTGGGGTCGACCACCGTGCTGTGGATGTTGGTGAAGACCTTGAACTCGGGCGCGCAGCGGATGTCGTAGCCGTAGCTGGAGGTGCCGTAGCTGATGACGCGGCGGCCTTCGACCTCGCGCACCTGGTTCGGCTCGAAGGGTTCGATCAGGCCATGTTGTTCCGCCATGCGGCGGATCCACTTGTCGCTCTTGATGGTCATGTGCGTGGGCTCCTGCCCGGGATTCTAGGCGGGTCGGACCAGCCCCTGCGCCGCGCCGGCCACATGGACTGCCTGCACCGCCCGGTCATCGCCCAGGACGATGAGCGAAAAGAGCAGTTCTTCCAGATTGGCCGCCTGGCTGCTTCGCCGCGCCAGGAGCGGCGTGGCCTGCGGGTCGAGGACGACGAAATCGGCCTCGCACCCGGGTTGCAGGTTGCCGACCACGCCCTCCAGGCCCAGGGCCTGGGCCGCACCCGCGGTGTGCTGCCACCACAGCTGCGAGGGCGCCAGCGAGACGCCGGCCTTGGAGTGGCCCTCGCGGCCCACGTAATAGGCCGCCAGCATGGTGTGAAAAGGCGAGAAGCTGGTGCCCCCGCCCACGTCGCTGGCCAGGCCATGGCGCAGGCCGTGGCGATGCGCCTCGGCGTAGTCATAGAAGCCGCTGCCCAGGAACAGGTTGCTGGTGGGGCTGACCGCGGCGGCGGCGCCGGTGGCGCGCATCAGGGCGCGGTCGGTGTCGTCGAGGTGGATGCAGTGCGCATAGACCGCGCGCTCGCGCAACAGGCCGAAGCGCTCGTACACCGCCAGGTAGCTGCGGGCATCCGGATAGAGCTCGGCCACCCAGCGTACCTCGTCGTGGTTCTCGGCCACATGCGACTGGATCCACACCTCGGGGTACCGGGCGGCCAGCTCGCCGGCACCGCGCATCTGGGCGTCGGAGCAGGTGGGCGCAAAACGCGGGGTGATGGCGTAGCCCAGGCGCCCCTGCCCGTGCCAACGCTGGATCAGGGCCTCGGTGTCGGCGAGGGACTGCTCGGTGTCGTCGCGCACGCCGTCGGGGCTGTGCCTATCCTGCAGCACCTTGCCCGCGATCAGGCGCAGGCCGCGGGCCTGGGCCCGGCTCATGAGGGCGTCGACCGAGGCGGGGTGCGAGGTGCCGAACGTGAGCGCCGTGGTCACGCCCTGGCGCTGCAGCTCGGCGAGGAAGAAGTCGGCCACCTCGCCCGCGTAGTCGGCGTCGGCAAAGCGCGCCTCGTGCGGGAAGGTGTAGTGCTCGAGCCAGGGCAGCAGGCCCTCGGCCGGCGAGCCGATGACGTCGGTCTGCGGGAAGTGGATATGCAGGTCGACGAAGCCCGGCGCGATCAGGCGCCCGGGCAGGTGCTCCACGGCCACGCCGGGGAAGCGGTCCTTCAGCGCGGACCAGGAGCCAGCGGCGCGCACCACGCGCACACCGCCTCCAGCGCCTGCAGCCGCCGACGGGTCGGGCCCGACGACCAGCAGGCCGTCCGCGTCGTAGACCGGACGGCCCTCGTCGTCGAATCGCAGCAGGGCGGCGCGGTAGGCTCTCATGGCACTTATTTTGAGGCCTTGCCCACCACGCCCGCGACCAGCCAGTCCATGCCCAGGATCTGCTCGTCGGAGAGTGACTGGCCCTTGGGCAGGCGGGCGCGACCCTCGTTGTCGGCAAGCGGCCCGGCGAAGGGCTTGAGGCGGCCGTCGGCGATGTCCTTCTGGCGTGCCAGCACCTCGGTCTGCACGGCCTTGGGCACCTTGGGCCCAAAGGCCTCGACCTTGACCATGCCCTCCTTCACCCCGCCCCAGACGTTGCCCGAGGCCCAGCGGCCTTCGAGCACTTCACGCGCACGGCGGGTGTAGTAGCCGCCCCAGTGGTGGGTGACGGCCACGATCTGTGCGCCGGGGGCCACGTGCCGCATGTCGGAGTGGTAGGCCACGGCCATGCGGCCCTTCTCCTGCGCGGCGGCCATGACCGCGGTGGACGCGGTGTGGAAGGCCACCACGTCGGCCTGCTGGTCGAACAGGCTCATGGCCGCCTCGCGCTCCTTGGGCGGGTCGAACCACTCGTTGATGAAGATCACCCGGACCTGGGCCTTGGGGTTGACCGAGCGCATGCCGAGGGTGAAGGCGTTGATGCCTTGCAGCACCTCGGGGATGGGGAAGCCCGCCACGTAGCCGGCCACGCCAGTCTTGGTCATGCGGCCGGCGGCGATGCCGGCGAGGTAGCGGCCCTCGTAGTAGCGCGCGTTGGCGGTGGCGACGTTGGCCGCGGTCTTGTAACCGGTGATGGACTCGAACTTCACGCCGGGGAAGTCGCGCGCCACGGCCAGCGTGGGCTCCATGTAGCCGAAGCTGGGCGTGAAGATGAGGCCGTAGCCCTGGCGCGCCAGGTCGCGGATCACGCGCTCGGCGTCGGCGCCTTCGGCCACGTTCTCGACGAAGTGCGTCTGCACCTGCGCGCCCAGTGCCTTCTGCAGGGCCTGGCGGCCTTCCTCATGCTGGCGCGTCCAGCCCGAGGGCAGGACCGGCGTGACGTAGACGAAGCCGACCTTCAGCGGTGCGGAGGCAGCGGGTACGGGGGTGGGAGCGGAGGCCTTGGGCTGAGCCCCGGCCGGTGCGGCGAAGGAGAAAAAGCTGGCGGCCGCCACGAGGGCAGCTGCGAGGTTTTTGTACATGGTGTTCCTCTACATGGCCCCGGGGACAAAGAAAAGCGCCGCTGCGGGGCACAGCGGCGCGGGCATGATTTTAGCGAGGCCTGCTTGAGCCCTCGGGTGTGCCGGGGAAAGGCCTCGGGGCTTCAGCGCCTCACATGGCGCGGGCAAAGGCCTCGTCCAACTGCCCGATCCAGCGGGCCTTGTCGGCCGCGGAGGCGAAGCTGGCCTCGAAGCTGTTGCGGGCCAACTGATAGGCCGCTGGCGCGCCCAGGCCCAGGGCGGCGAAGGTCTCGGTGAAGTTCTGGTTCATGTAGCCGCCGAAGTAGGCCGGGTCGTCCGAGTTGACGGTGGCCACCAGGCCTGCGTCCAGCAACTGGCCCAGGTTGTGGTCGGCCAGCTTCGGGAAGACGCACAGCTTGAGGTTGGACAGCGGACACACGGTGAGCGGAATGCGTTCCTGCGCCAGTCGCTTGACCAGCGCCGGGTCCTTGAGCGACTGCACGCCGTGGTCGATGCGTTCGACCTTGAGGACATCCAGCGCCGACCACACATACGCCGGCGGCCCCTCTTCGCCCGCATGGGCCACCAGGCGCAGGCCCAGCTCACGGCAACGCGCGAAGACACGGGCGAACTTCTCGGGCGGGTGGCCGACCTCGCTGGAGTCCAGCCCCACGCCGATGAATTGGCCCATGAAGGGCAGCGCCTGCTCCAGGGTCTCGAAGGCCTCTTCTTCACTGAGGTGCCGCAGGAAGCACAGGATCAGGCTGGCGCTCACGCCCAGCTTGGCCCGCGCATCGACACAGGCGCGGTGCAGACCCCCGATCACCACCTGCATCGGCACGCCGCGGGCGGTGTGCGTCTGCGGGTCGAAGAACATCTCGGTGTGGACGACGTGGTCGGCCCGGGCGCGCTCGAGGTAGGCCCAGGCCATGTCGTAGAAGTCCTGCTCCTTGAGCAGCACGCTGGCGCCGGCGTAGTAGATGTCCAGGAAGCTTTGCAGGTTGGTGAAAGCATAGGCCCGGCGCAGGTCCTCGACGCTGGCATAGGGCAGCGGCACGCCGTTGCGCTGCGCGAGTTGAAAGATCAACTCGGGCTCGAGCGAGCCCTCGATGTGCATGTGGAGTTCGGCCTTGGGCATGGCCTGCAGGAGGGCAGGCAGGCGGTCGGCGGCGATGGCCCGCAGGCCGGGCGAGCCGGCGGCGAATGAGGAGGCGGTCATGCGCAAAGCGTAGCAGACCGGTGTCCGCCAGGCAGCCATGCGGCGCGGCACCTGGCGGGCAATGCCGGCGCGGCGGACCGGGTCGCCACCGCCAGACCGGCCTCTTCAAGGCCTCCCGGCAAACACCAGCGAGAGTGCAGTGCCACTCATCGTGATGAGAATGCCCACCAGCATGATCGCGTTGAGGCGCTCCTCGTTGCGCATGAGGAAATAGCTGATCGGCACCACGACCAGGGGCGTGCACATGGAGACCAGGGCGGCCACGCTCACGGGGATGTACTTCATCGAGGCGATCACCAGGGATTGCGCCAGGAACTGCAGCACGCCGATGCCGGCGAATAGCCAGGCGCCCTTGCGGTTGCCCAGGATCTCCCGCCGGTACGCGGGCAGCTGGTGGCGGCTGGCCAGGAGCAGCGCGAGCAGGGCCGCCCCGGCGCCGATCGTTGCGCCGAGCAGCGGCTCATTCCAGATCCGCACGGCCGACCCCCGAAAGATGTGACTGCCGGAATAGGCCGCCGACGAGCCGACCCCCACCAGGACGCTGCCCCAGACGCCCCACCCGATGGATCGCGCCGACAACCGCGCCGGCGACGAAGCGGGCGGGCGGTCGGCGGCGCGCCGCTGCAGGCCGAAGCTCATGGACACCAGGCCCACGATGGCCAGGGTGATGCCCAGAAGCCCGACCCACCCGATCACCTCGCCAAGCAGGACCCACGCGAACACGGCGGTGAGCAGCGGGCTGGTGCTTTGCAGGGCCGACGCGCCGGAAGGCCCATTGAGCTCGATCGACTTGAAGACCAGCCAGCGCCCCAGGTAGGTGGACAGGATCCCGGCGAGCGCGAAAGCCGCCACGGCCCACAGGCTGATGCCCGGACCGACCTCACCGAACGCCAGCTGGAGGCCGGCGATCAACAGGCCTGCCGGTACGCCTGCCGCCGCCGCGATGAGCGAGCCGGGCTCACTGCGCAGGGTACGCATGCCCACCGAGACCAGCACCATGCAGATGCCGTAGGTCAGCAGGGACAGAATCGCCAGCGCGCCGCCCAGGACGGTGTCGGGCGAAAGGGTTGGCAGCGCGCCCATCGGGCGCTCAGCGCAGCATCGCCCCGCCGTCCACCGGCAGGCACAGGCCGGTGATCCAGCCCGCGGCATCCGAGACCAGGTAGGACAGCATGCCCGTCACGTCCTGCGGCTCGCCGACGCGGCGCAGCGGGAACTCCTTGGCGCGCGCGGCCAGCAGCTTGTCGTAGTCGTCCTGCGACATGCCCGCCGCCAGGTAGATCTCGCTGCGCACCAGCGCCGGCGCGATGCAGTTGACCCGGACCCCGTGCTCGGCGGCCTCGATCGCGAGCGCACGGGTGAAGGCCTCCACCGCGCCCTTGGTCGCGGAATAGGCGATGGACCCGGCCCGCGGCCGCTGCGCCAGCGTGCTGCTGAAGTTGACGACGGAGCCCTTACGCTCGATCACGAGCGGCAGGAAGGCCTGCGTCACGAACATCGTCCCCAGGACGTTGATCTGGACCAGGCGCTCGATGTCACCGGCCGATGCATCGAGGAACGGCCCCTTCTGCACCGCGATGCCCGCGCAATTGACCAGGACGTCCAGCGCGCCGAAGGTCTGCCCGACCCACTGGCGCATGCGGGCGACGTCGTCGCGGTTGCCGATGTCGCACTGAAAGGCCTCGACGCCGCGCGCCCTCATCGCGTCGAGCTTGTCGGCGCGGCGGCCGCACACGGCCACCCGGTAGCCTTCGCGCTGGAGGTGCAGGGCGATGTCCTCCCCGAGTCCGGCGCTGCCACCGGTGACCAGGGCGATCTTCTGTGTTGTCATGGAATCGGGTCGGTGAGGTCAGGTGGCGATGGGCCTGCCGGCGGCCAGGCTGGCTGCGGTCCGGATGGCGGACAGCATGCTCTGGTGCTGCGCAATGCCTTGGCCGGCAATGTCATAGGCCGTTCCGTGGGGCACGTTGAGCATCACGAACGGCAAGCCGACGTAGACGGTGCAGGCGCCCTCAAAGGCGCCCGTCTTGATCGGGATCTGGCCCTGGTCATGGAACATGGTGACCACCACGTCGTGGCGGCCTTCGAGGGTGTGGCGGAACACCGTGTCGGGGACCATCGGCCCCTGGACGTCGATGCCCTCCGCGCGGGCCGCCGCCACGGCCGGGGCGATCTTGGCCTGGTCTTCCGGGAACATGGCATGCGGGTTGATGCCGGCCACCGCAATCCGGGGCTTGGCAAAACCCCAGCGCTTGAGGGTGCGGTCGACCAGCCGGACGACGTGCGCCACCCGCTCGGGCGTGACCAGCTCGATCGCCCTCGACAAGGGCACGTGCTCGCTCAGGGGGATGACGCGGAGGTTGCCGCTCATTCGCAGCATGAAAGTCCCGGCGGGCTGCAGGTCGTCCATGTCCTGCACCTTGCCGGTGGCCTTCATGGAGGCCGTCTCCATCGGGCCGAGCACCAGCGCCTGAATCCGGCCCTCGCGGCCCAATTCCTCGCCCAGTCGCAGCCAGCGCAGGACGGCTTCGCCCGCTTGCGCCGAGGCAACGCCAAAACGATTGCCCGAGGCGTCGAAGGTGCCTGGATCGAGAACGCCCACGGCATTGGCCGCCAGGGGGATCCCAGGGTCCTGGATCGAGACCAGCTTGAGCGGGATCCCGCAGAGGCTGGCGGCCCGCTCGAGGACGGCCCGGTCCCCGATCAGCACCACGCGGCACAGGGACTTCAGCTCGGGGCTGGCCGCGGCGCGCACGCAGACCTCCGGGCCGACGCCCGCCGGGTCTCCGATCATCACGCCGACCACCGGCAGGCTGTCGAGGGCCATGGCGATCTCAGGCGGCAAAGAATTCAAGCACGAGACGGGTGAAATCGTCCTTGCGCTCGATCTGGGTCCAATGGCCGCATTTGCCGAACATGTGCAGGTCGGAGTTCTTCAGCAGCGAATGGAACTTGAGGCTGTTGGACGGCGGCACCACGGCGTCGTCGCGACCGTGCAGGATCAGCGCCGGCTGCGTGATCTTGCGGATGTCGTCCTCGGGCGTGGCCAGGGCCTGGATGTGGCGCTGGCGCGGCGCGGCGAACATGCGGGAGAACGACTCCTGGTAGCCCGGACGCACACTGGCCTCATAGCGCGAGCGGACCAGGTCGTCGGTCATCATGGCGGCGTCGTAGGCAAATGACATCACGACCTTGCGCATGTTCTCGATCGAGGGCTCATAGCCCCACACCGCCTCGAGGGCCGGTGTGAGCTCGAAGTCGACGCCGGCGGCTCCCATCAGGACGAAGCGCTCCACCCGCTGCGGCTGGCGGGCGGCGATGGCCACCGTCAGCGCGCCGCCGAAGGAGTTGCCGACGAAACGCGCCTTTTTCACCCCCACTGCATCCATCCACTCGGTCAGGTGGCGCACCCAGAAATCGAGGTCGTACTGCTGGTCGGGCTTTCGCTCGGTGTAGCCGAACCCCGCGATATCCGGTGCGAGCACACGGTATTTCTGCGCCAGCACCGGAATGGTCAGGCGCCAGTTGGCGTAGGCGGTGACGCCCGGCCCGGAGCCGTGGATCAGGATCACCGGCTCGCCCTCGCCGGCCTCCAGGTAGTTGGTCTTGAGGCCGGCGGCCATCACGCTCTTGCCGATTTCGGGATCGCTGTGGGACATGGGAAGCCTTTTGCTGCGGCGGGTTAGATGATGAAGGTGAGGTTGGGAAGCACTTCGTCGTTGGCGGCGAGGTACACGCGCTTTTCCCGCATCCGCAGCGCGCCGTCCTGGCGCGCCAGCAGGTAGCTGACTCGCGCTGCCCAGTGCTCGGTCTTGCCATTGCGGACCTCGGTGACCAGCATGCGCGCAGTGACCAGACCGCCGCTCTCGCGCCGATAGTCGTCGCCCAGCACGATGTTTGTGATGATGCGGGACAGCCGCGACCGGGGCGACTGCGCGTGGGCATGCTTGGTGCCCAGGCGGAACAGGCGCTCGTCCAGCTCGGCCCGGTTGTCGTTGATCAGGGCGATCTGCTTGCCGATCACGGAGTCGTCGCTGTTGCACGGCACCCAATAGAGCAGGTCCTGGGTGAAAAGCGCGAACCAGGCCTGGAACTGGTGGGTGTCCGCCAGCTCGGCTTCCTTGAAAAGGAACAACTCCACCTCACGGAGGGTGGCCCAGTCATTGAGGGCGGTCGAAGGATCCGTCACAGTGCTCTCCGGGCTCATCGCGCGCCCTGTGTCATCAGGTGGAGCCAGTATTTCATCTGGCCCCGTTGCGGTACTTCGTCGGTGATGCGGCCCACCACACTGCCATCGGTGTCGACGAATTCACGGTGCATGCCGCGCGAGATCTCGATCCAGGGATTGAACTCGGCCTGCATGCCGCGCTGGACGCGCTCGAAGATCTCCGCGTCGTCGGGCGATCCGGAGCCTGCGGGCCCGTAGAAGGACTCGTGCTGGCGCACCCGCATGGTGTTGATCTCGTCGCTCACGCCCCCCAGCCGCACCATCGACATCAGCACCTGGGTGACGCCCGGGGCGATGGGCACGATGATGCGCACCTGGTTGCCGATCAACTGCAGGTTGGGGAACACGCCCAGGTGCGGATCGCCGGACAGGCTGATCAGCATTTCTGCGCGGTCCTTACCATAGGCCTGGTGCATGTCCTGGACGTACTGCTCGCCGCCCGGCACCTTGGCAAGGTAGGCCGCGTGCTTGCTGTAGCTCTTGAGGCGCTGCGCACGGAAGTCCAGCATCGCATGGCCGTTGCCGTAGTCGCGGGTGAGCGTGAGCGCGGCATCGCTGAACGGGTCTTCGCGGTGCATGGCGCCGATGCCCGACTCGGCATTCCGGGCCCAGCCCGCGACGACCGAGGCGTGCACGAAGTTCGGGTGGTAGCCGTCCATGCCGACGAGCTTCCAGTTGCCCAGGTACTCGGTCTTGTTGACCCCCGCGTCCAGGAAGATCTGCCCGGTCGGGGAGGCGTCCACCAGCATGTCGAACTGCGACGCCGCGCCGCCCAGGAAGTCGGCGAGGGACTCGCCCTCCGGCTGGAGGCTGGCAAACAGGAAGCCTCGGTGGGAGGCCACGCGCGGGACCGCGGTCAGGCCCATCTCCTCGGGCTTGAAGTCGGGGCCATAGCCCCCGGGCTCGGTCACCTCGCGCAGGGCGCCCGTGAGGTCGTACACCCAGCCGTGGTACCAGCACCGCAGCATCTTGGTGTTGCCCGACTCGGTCTCGACCACGGTGGCGCCGCGGTGCCGGCAGCGGTTGATCAGGACACGCACCTGCGCGTCCCGTCCCCGAACCATCAGCACCGGGGTCCGGCCCATCCTGCGGGCCTGGTAGTCACCGGCGCGCGGCACCTCGCTCTCGTGGCCGATGTAGATCCACGAGGTGTGGAAGATGCGCTCCATCTCCAGGTCGAAGATCGCCTGGTCGGTGTAGACCCGCGAGTGGACCCGGCCGTCCTGGACGAGCGAGGCGATGGCCTCGTTGGACAGGGTGGGCCGGTGCCAGACGACGGCGGACTCGGTGGCGCAAGGCTGGCTATCGCACTGACTCATTCGGCTTCGATCCTCGACGCTTTCACGGCGGCCTGATAACGGGGGATGTCGCGCCGGATGGTCTCGGCCAATGCGGCGGGCGTTGCCTGGGGCGGGGGCTCGACGCCGGCCGCATGCAGCCGGCTGATGGTCGCAGGGTCGCGAAGGACCCGCGCGATGGCGCCCGAGAGCTGGTCGATCACGGCCCTGGGCGTGCCCGCCGGCGCGAACAGCGCGTTCTCGCCGGGGAAATGGAAGTCACGCAGGCCCGCGTCGCCCATGGGCGGGTACTCGCTCAGGATGCTGGCACGCTCGCGCGTGTTGGCGGCCAGCACGCGCACCCGGCCGGCCTTGGCGAACTGGCCGACCGAATTGAAGGCGGCAATGGCCATCGACACCTGGCCCGCCGCCAGCGCCGGAACCGACTGGCCGGTGCCCTTGAACGGAACGTGGAGGATGTCGAGCCCGAGCCCCGCCTTGAAGGCCTCCATCGTCAGGTGATGCAGGCTGCCGATACCCGACGAGCCGTAGCTGTAGAAGCCCGGCTTGGCCTTCACCGCTGCCACCATCTCCTGGAGGTTGGTCGCGGGGAACGACTCATGGACGGTCAGGAACAGCGCGGACGTGGAGAGGATCGAGACGGGCGCCAGGTCCTTCTCGAAGTTGTACGGGAGCTGCTTCTTGGTGAACTGGTTGACGGCCCAGTGCGCCGCGTCGCAGTCGATCAGCGTGTAGCCGTCTGGCGCAGCCCGCTTGACCTGCTCGATCGCGGCCACGCCGCTGGAGCCCGCCACGTTCTCCACCACCACCGACTGCCCCAGGGCCGCCGCCAGCGGCTGGGAAATGATCCGAACGACCGTATCTGGCGAACCGCCCGGCGCGTACGGCACGATGATCTTGATGGGCCGGGCCGGCCAGGCCTGCGCCCTCGCGGGGACGGCGACCCCCGCTGCTGCCGCCAGGCCGGCGAGATGACCAAGAACTACACGGCGCTTCATGCTTGTCTCCTCAGGGATGTGGATCGGGACCGCTTTTTTTCACTCGGCTCAACCTGCCGACGCCGGGACAGTGTAACATCACACTTCACTTTCTGAACTATTCACAAAGCAGATTGTCCAGTAATTGAGGGAAAACCCTAGAGGCGTCCGCCTCGAAGCCGCGGGCCAGCTGTCATAATCGGAATTATTCAGATATCGAAATATTCGGAACTCCATGCAACCACCCAAGAAGAAAGCCGCACCCGCCAAGGCTTCGGCCGCCAGCGGCGCCCCCCCGGTCCTGCACCTGAGCGATCAGGTGGCCGTGAGCGCCGCACTCGACAAGGCCCTCGATGGTTCGGCCTTGTGGGTGCTTTTGAGCATCTACCGCACCTTTGCCATCCTCGATCGGGACCAGGCCGATGAAGTCGGCGCCATGGGCCTGTCTCCCTTGCAGTTCAACATCCTGACCACGCTTCAGCGGACGCGGCAGCCCACCACGATGGGGGCGCTGGCCGGCATGCTCGTGGTCAAGCCGAACAACCTGTCCGGCAACATCAACACGCTGGCGGACAAGGGCCTGATCCGCCGCGAACTCAACCCGTCCGACCAGCGCTCGCTCCTGGCCGTCCTCACGCCCGAGGGGGAGACCTTTCTGAAGGCGCATCTGCCGGCGCACTGGCGCCGGCTCGAGCGCCTCATGGCAGGACTCACGCGCGAAGAGCGCCTGCACCTGGTCACCCTGCTGACCCAGCTGACGACCTCCATCGGGCGCGCCCAGGAGATCGAAGGCGAGGCGGCAGCGGCATCGCTGCGGAAAAAGGCGCGCGCCAAATCACGTGCCGACACCACTGAAGTGACCGACTGAGTCCACCCAGCATCGGAGACAGACATGGCAGAAATCCTCGGCGTGGGCCTGTCCCACTACCCTCCCCTGTGCACGCCCGACGAGATGATGAGCGGCATCCTGCGCCTCACGCTCAAGGACCCGAGCATCTCGGACGAACTGAAGTCGCCGCAGAACTGGCCCGCCGCAATGCGCGAGGAGTGGGGCGACGACCAGGGCACCGCCGCCGCAGGCCGGCACCGCGCGGCCCTGGTGGAGCAGTTCCGCCGCGTGCGCCAGGCCATCGATGATTTCAAGCCGGACGTGGTGCTGATCTGGGGCGACGACCAGTACGAGAACTTCAAGGAAGACATCATCCCGCCGTTCACGGTCTGCGCCTATGACGACATGGACCTGTACCCCTGGCGGCATGCGCAAAGCTCGTCGATGATGACCGGCAGGCCCAACGCCTGGGGCGAGGGGCCCGACAAGATGTACCGCCTCAAGGGCCGGCGCGACATCGGCAAGCACCTGACCACCGGCCTGATCGAGCAGGGCTTCGACGTCGCCTACGCCTACAAGCCCCTGCACCACGAGAGCCTGGCGCACGCCTTCACCAACGCCATCCTCTACCTCGACTACGACCGCCGGGGCTGGGACTACCCGACGATCGCGATGCCGATCAACTGCTACGGACGGAAGGTGATTTCAGCGCGCGGCTTCCTGTCGAACATGGATGCCCAGCTGGACCTGGATCCCCCGGGCCCCTCGCCCGCCCGCTGCATGGACATGGGCGCCGCGACGGCGCGCGTGCTGCGCGACTCGCCCTGGCGCGTCGCGGTGGTCGCTTCGTCCAGCTGGTCGCATGCCTTCCTGTGCGACCGCACCTTCCACATGCGGCCCGACACGCCGGCTGACCAGGCCTTGTTCAAGGCGCTCAACGAGGCGGACTACGACTACTGGTACAGCCGCACCACGCCGGACTTCGAGGCTGCGGGCCAGCAGGAACTCCTGAACTGGTGCCCGCTGCTGGGCGCCATGCGCGAGCTGAATGCGCCGCTGAAGTGGAGCTCCTTCACGGAAACCCACATCTTCAACTCCAACAAGGTGTTCGCCGAATACCGCGCCACGTGACGATGCCTGCCGCACCATCCCTTGTGATCGTGGGGAGCGGCGTGGCCGGCCACACCCTCGCCAGCGAGCTTGCACGCCGCGAGTACCCGGGGTCGATCACGCTGGTGGGCGATGAAGGTCATGCGGCCTATGACCGCCCGCCCCTGTCGAAGGAGTTCCAGCTCGGGGACGAGTCGACCCTCCCGCTGCAGCCCGTGAGCCGCTCGGGTATCCACGTGCTCGCCGGCGTGAAGGCCACCGCCCTCCACGCCGATCGCCGCACGCTGGAACTGAGCGACGGGCGCCAGCTGCCCTGGGACCGCCTGGTGCTCGCGACGGGCACACGGCCTCGGACGCTGCCCGGGGTCGATGCCGGCGCTCCGGTGTTCACCCTGCGCACGCTCGACGATGCGCGGGCCATTCGCGCCAGGCTGCGCGAAGGCGCGCGGCTGGCCGTCATCGGAGGCGGCCCGATCGGGCTCGAGCTGGCGGCGTCGGCGCGGCAACTCGGCGTGCGGGTCACCGTGCTCGAGGCGGCGCCACGCCTGATGGCGCGCAGCGCGCCCGCCGCCATCGCCGAGGTCCTGCTGGCCCACCACCGCGCCTGCGGCGTCGAGGTCGAACTGGATGCGAAGGTGGCGGCCATCCACCACGGCTGGATCGAGCTGGCGGGCGGGCGCCGCGTCGACGCCGATCTCGTGGTGGTGGGCATCGGTGTCATGGCCAACGATGAACTGGCCCGTGAGGCCGGGATCGCCTGCGACGACGGCATCTTCGTCGACGGACGCTTTCGGACCACGCAGCCGGATGTCCACGCCATCGGCGACGTGACACGCCAGCGTCATCCGATCAGCGGCCGCTTCGAGCGGGTGGAGACCTGGGCCAATGCCCGGGCGCAGGCGCAGGCACTGGCGCATCAACTGTGTGAGGGCGATGGCCCGCAGCCCAGCCCTCCGACGCCCTGGTACTGGTCCGACCAGGGCACGCTGCGGCTGCAGTGCGCGGGACTGACCGAGGGCGACCTGCAGTCGCAGCGCGGAGACCCGTCGACCGGCCTGCTGGTGGCGCACTGGTCCGCCGGCCGCCTGGTGGGCGTGGCCGCCGTCAACGCCCCCCACGACTTCACGGTGCTGCGGCGGCTGCTCGACGCCGGCCAGGGCCTCACGCCCGAGGCGTTCGCCTCGTCGACCGAGCTGCGCTCGCAGGCGCGCAAGCCCGCCGAGTCGTCCGCCCCGCCGACGCCCGTGGCGCAGCCCTCGGCGCATCCGGCGCCGCCGCCCGCCGCCATGGCCCGGGAACCGGCCGCCGGCCTGGCGGTCTGCCCGCTCGGGGACATCGAGGAAGGCGGGATCGGCAGTGCCAGCCTGCCGGATGGCACGCGCATCGCCATCTACCGGATCCGGGGCGACGAGGTGTTCGCCACCGACGACAAGTGCAGCCACGGGTCCTCCTCGCTCTGTGACGAGGGCACCCTGGACGGGCACCTGATCGAGTGCGGGCTGCACCTGGGGTCGTTCGACGTGCGCACCGGGCAGCCGGTGTCCGCCCCGTGCACCAAGGCCATTCGCAGCTACGCCGCCCAGGTCCGCGAGGGCACCATCTGGATCGCCACCGACCCTTTACCCCCGAACCCATGAATCACTGCTGCGGACTGATCGACACCCACACCCACTGGATCCCGGAGCAGTTTCCGGCCTACGTCGGGTCCCGCAAGGGGGTGGCGTGGCCGTCCATGGCGCCGGGCAGCCATGCGTGCGAGCGCCACGTGATGATCGAGGAACGGATCTACCGCACCGTCCCCGACAGCGCCTGGGACGCGGCCAAGCGAGCCGCCGACATGGCGCAGATGGGTGTGACGCACCAGGTGGTCAGCCCGATGCCGGAGCTCCTGTCCTACTGGCTGGAAGCCGACGACGCGCGGGTGCTGACCCGGTACATGAACGAGGAGCTCGCGGCGCTGCAAGGGCGCCAGCCCAGGCAGCTCACGTGCCTGGGCGCGGTGCCGCTGCAGGACGTCGGGATGGCGATCCGCGAACTCGAGCACGCCGTGGTCGACCTTGGCCTGGCGGGCGTCGAGCTGGGCACCAACGTCAACGGCAAGCCGCTGGGACACCCGGACTTCCTGCCCTTCTTCGCCGCGGCTGAATCGTTGGGCGCCGCGATCTTTGTTCATGCCCTGCGCCCTGCCGGGATGGAGCGCCTGGTCGGCGCCGGGCTCGAGCAGGTGGTGGCGTTTCCCGGGGAGGTCGGCCTCTCGGCGGCCTCGCTCCTGACCTCGGGGCTGATGACGCGGCACCCCGGGCTGCGGATCGCCTTCAGCCACGGCGGGGGCGCGCTGCCGATGATGCTGCCCCGGCTCCAGCATGCCTGGACCCAGATGCCCGGCGTGCGCAAGCTGATGGACGAATCGCCCCGCGAGATGGCGCGCAGGCTGTTCGTCGATGACCTGGTCTATGACCGGCAGGCGATCCACTACCTGCTGGCCACCTACGGCGAGCGCCAGGTGATGGCGGGCACCGATTACCCCTTCGCCATCCTCGACAAGGAGCCCGCCAGGCGGATCGATGACCTGGCACTCGACGAGGCACGCGTGCGCCTGCTGCGCCAGGACAACGCCTTGCGCTGGCTGGCGCGCGCGCATCTGGACGCGTGACGCCACCTGAGGTTCCCCCCACAAGATCCAAGAGGAGACACATGAACCCGGACACCCCCCACATCGCCGCCGCAGCCGCCCTGCTGAAGGCGCGCCAAGGCCGCCAGACCATCGGCCGGATCTCGGAGAGCCACGGTATCTCCGGCATCGATGCCGCTTACGCGGTGGCGGAGATCAACACCCGCACCCGCCTCGAGCAGGGCGCCCGCATCGTCGGCATGAAGGTGGGCCTGACCTCGCGCGCCGTCCAGCAGCAGCTGGGGGTCGACCAGCCCGACTTCGGGGTTCTCTTCGACGACATGGAGTTCCTGAACGGGCAGTCCATCCCGATGGACAGGCTCGTGCAGCCCAAGGTCGAGGCCGAGGTCGCCTTCGTGATGGCACGGGATCTTCCGGTGGGCGCGCCGAGCTACGCCGAGTTCCTGGCCTGCGTGGGCTACGCCCTGCCGGCCATCGAGGTGGTCGACAGCGTCATCACCGACTGGAAGATCACCCTGGTCGACACCGTCGCCGACAACGCCTCCAGCGGGCTGTTCGTGCTGGGCGATCAGCCGGTGGCGATCGGCCATCTGTCGCTGGCCGACCTCGGCATGCAGATGGACAAGAACGGAGAGACCGTCTCGATCGGCACCGGCGCCGCCTGCCTGGGCCACCCGCTGCGGGCGGCCTTCTGGCTGGCTCGCACGATGGCTGCCCGCGGCAGCAGCCTGCGGGCCGGACAGATCATCCTGTCGGGCGCGCTGGGTCCGATGGTGCCGGTTGCCGCTGGTGACCTGATCACCGCGCAGATCGGCGCACTCGGCACCGTCACTTGCCGGATGGCCTGAGGAGACCGCCATGAAAAAACTCAAGGCTGCCATCGTGGGCAGCGGGAACATCGGCACCGACCTGATGATCAAGATCCTGCGCCATGGCGTCCATGTCGAGATGGCCGCCATGGTCGGTATCGACCCCGGGTCGGACGGACTGGCCCGCGCCGAGCGACTGGGCATCGCCACCACGTCCGACGGGGTCGAAGGACTCCTGAGACTGCCAGTATTCCAGGACATCGACATCGTCTTCGATGCCACCAGCGCCGCCGCCCATGTGAAGAACGATACGATGCTGCGGCGGGCCAAGCCCGGCATCCGCGTCATCGACCTCACGCCCGCGGCCATCGGCCCGTACTGCATCCCGGTCGTCAATGGCGACGAGCACCTCGACGCGCCGAATTTGAACATGGTGACCTGCGGCGGACAGGCCACCATCCCGATGGTGGCCGCCGTCAACCGCGTCGCCAAGGTGGCCTACGGCGAGATCGTCGCCAGCATCTCCAGCAAGAGCGCGGGCCCCGGCACCCGGGCCAACATCGACGAATTCACCGAGACCACCTCGCGCGCCATCGAAGCCATCGGCGGCGCCACCAAGGGCAAGGCCATCATCGTCCTCAATCCGGCCGAGCCGCCGCTGATCATGCGCGACACCATCTACACCCTGAGCGAGGCGGGCGACGAGGAAGCCATCGCCCGCTCGGTCGAAGCGATGGCCGCGGCGGTGCAAAGCTATGTGCCGGGATACCGCCTCAAGCAGAAGGTGCAGTTTGACCGGGTGATCGACCTCAGGATTCCGGGCGTGGGCGAGCGCCTGTCCGGCATCAAGACCTCGATCTTCCTGGAGGTGGAGGGCGCCGCCCACTACCTGCCCGCCTACGCCGGCAACCTGGACATCATGACGAGCGCCGCCATGCAGACCGCGGAGCGCATGGCCGCCCGCATGCGCAGTGGCGCCGCACTTGCCTGAGGACTGGATGATGAACAAGAAAAAGATCTACATCTCCGATGTGACGCTGCGTGATGGCAGCCACGCCATCCGGCATCAATACAGCGTGGCGCAGGCGCGCCAGATCGCGCGCGCACTGGACGATGCCAAGGTCGACTCGATCGAGGTCGCCCACGGCGACGGCCTGCAGGGCGGCAGCTTCAACTACGGCTTCGGCGCCCACACCGACCTGGAGTGGATCGAGGCGGTGGCCAGCGAAGTGAAGCACGCCAAGATCGCCACGCTGCTGCTACCTGGCATCGGCACCGTCCATGACCTGAAGGCGGCCTACCAGGCGGGCGCGCGCATCGTGCGCGTGGCCACCCACTGCACCGAGGCCGACATCTCGAGGCAGCACATCGAGTACGCGCGCGAGCTCGGCATGGAGGCCGTGGGCTTTTTGATGATGAGCCACATGAACACGCCCCAGGGCCTGGCGCAGCAGGCCAAGCTGATGGAAGGCTACGGCGCCACCTGCTGCTATGTGGTGGACTCGGGCGGCGCGTTGTCGATGAACGACGTGCGTGACCGTTTCCGCGCGTTCAAGGACGTTCTGAAGCCCGAGACCCAGACCGGCATGCATGCCCACCACAACCTGAGCCTGGGCGTGGCCAACAGCATCGTGGCGGTGGAGGAGGGCTGCGACCGCGTCGACGCCAGCCTCGCCGGCATGGGCGCCGGTGCGGGCAACGCGCCGCTCGAGGTGTTCATCGCCGCGGCCGACCGCATGGGGTGGCACCACGGCACCGACCTGTACCGGCTGATGGATGCCGCCGACGACATCGTGCGGCCGCTGCAGGACCGGCCGGTGCGCGTCGACCGCGAGACCCTGGCGCTGGGCTACGCTGGCGTTTATTCGAGCTTCTTGCGCCACGCAGAGGCGGCGGCTAAAAAATACGAGCTCAAGACAGTCGACATCCTGGTCGAACTGGGCGAGCGCCGGATGGTGGGCGGCCAGGAGGACATGATCGTGGACGTGGCGCTCGACCTTCTGGCGCGTCCCAAGGCCTGAGGCAGGCTGCCGCCCGCTCTCGCGTCCGTCCCCAGGGCGCCAGAGGGCGGACCGCCATGAAAGAAGCCGCCGGGGGCCGGTCGATGCCAGTCTGGCATGGACCCGAACCGACCCCTCGGCGGCTGCCGCGTCCCGCCCGGCGCAAGGAGCGCCGGACGGTGTCACGCATTACTTCTTGTCGCTGGGCACCTTGCCCTCGACACCCTTGACGTAGAACATGATGCCCTCGAGGAACTTGTCGTCGGCGACGGCGTCCTTGGCCAGCACCACCTTGCCGGTGTTGTCGGCGATCGGGCCCTTCCAGATGGCGTAGGTGCCAGCCTTCAGGCCGGATTTGATCTCGTCCAGGCGCTTCTTGATGTCGTCCGGCACGTCGGCGGCCACGGACACCATGTCGATTGCACCCTCCTTGTGGCCCCACCAGGTCTTGTCGCCGGTGGCCCACTTGTTCTCGAGGACGTCACGCACGGCCTTCTTGTAGTACGGGGCCCAGTCGATGATGGCCGAGCCCAGGTGGGCCTTGGGGCCGTAGGCGGTCATGTCGGAGTCCCAGCCGAAGGCGCGCTTGCCCATTTTCTCGGCGGTCTGCAGCACGGCCGACGAGTCGGTGTTCTGCATCAGCACGTCGGCACCGCCGTTGATCAGGGCGGTGGCGGCCTCGGTTTCCTTTGGCGGATTGAACCAGTCACCCACCCACACGACCTTGGTCTTGATCTTGGGGTTGACCGACTGCGCGCCCAGGGTGAAGGAGTTGATGTTGCGGACCACCTCGGGGATCGGCACCGAGCCGACCACGCCCAGCACGTTGGTCTTGGTCATCTTGCCGGCGATCACACCGGCCATGTAGGCGCCCTCATAGGTGCGGGAGTCGTAGACGCGCATGTTCTCGGCGTTCTTGTAGCCGGTGGCGTGCTCGAACTTCACGTCCTTGGCATCGGCGGCGACCTTGAGCATCGGATCCATGTAGCCGAAAGTGGTGCCGAAGATCAGCTTGTTGCCCTGGCCGACCAGGTCACGCATGACGCGCTCGGCGTCGGCGGACTCGGGCACCTTCTCGACGAAGGTGGTGACGACCTTGTCGCCAAACTCTTTCTCGATCGCCTTGCGGCCGTTGTCATGAGCGAAGGTCCAGCCGCCGTCGCCGACCGGGCCTACATAGGCGAAGGCGATCTTCGGGGGTCAGCCTTGGGGGCCGAGGCGGCGGCGGCCGGCTTGGCCTCTTCCTTCTTGCCGCAGGCCACAAGGGCGGTGGCGGCGACCACGGACAGGGCTGCCACTTGCAGCGCCGAGCGTTTCTTCAGGTCGATCATGGGTTCCTCTGAGTTGGTGGGGGACGAAAAAACCGTTGGATTATGAGCCCGGATGAAAAGGCTTTCCAAGCGACGCGGGCAGGTTGGCCCGGATCCAGGCCGGGTTTCGGGACATGAGCGCCAGAACGACGATGGTGGCCAGATAGGGCAGCATGTTCAGGACTTCACTGGGCACGTCGACACCGGCGCCCTGCAGGTGGAACTGCAGCATGGTCACCCCGCCGAACAGGTAGGCGCCAAGCAACACGCGTGCCGGCCGCCAGGTGGCGAAGGTGGTGAGAGCCAGGGCGATCCAGCCCTTGCCGGCCACCATGCCCTCCACCCACAGCGGCGTGTAGATCACGGACAGGTAGGCCCCCGCCAGCCCGCACAGCGCACCGCCAGCAACCACCGCCGCCAGCCGGATGCGCCGCACCGGGTAGCCCAGGGCATGCGAGGACTCCGGCGACTCGCCCACCGAGCGAAGCACCAGTCCGGTGCGCGAGCGGTACAGGAACCAGATCAGTGCCACGGTGAATACGATCACCGCATAGACCATGGGGTGCTGGCGAAAGAGGGCCGGGCCGATCCAGGGCAGGTCGCCCAGCATCGGTACCGCGAAGGACAGCCGCTCGGGCAGCTTCTCCTGCACATAGGAGGTGCCGGCGAAGGCCGAGAAGCCAGCGCCGAAAAGGCTGAGGGCCAGGCCGGTGGCGTACTGGTTGGTGTTGAGCCAGATCACCAGCCAGCCGAAGACGGCGGCAAGGGCGGCGCCGGCGACAGCGCCGGCGGCAAAGCCCGCCAGGTCACTGCCGGTGTGGACCACGGTGGCGAAGCCGGCCAGGGCGGCGCAGAGCATCATGCCTTCGGCGCCCAGGTTCACGACACCGGCCTTCTCATTGATCAACAGGCCCAGTGCGGCGATGGCGAGCACCGTGCCCGCGTTGAGGGTGGCCGCCAGGAGCAGTGCGTAGGTTTCCATGGCTCAGGCTCCTTGGCGGGCGCCTTGCCAGCGCACGCGGTAGGCCAGCAGGGTGTCGCAGGCAAGCAGCGCGAACAGCAGCAGGCCCTGGAACACGCCGGTGATCGACTTGGGCAGGCCCAGGCGCGACTGCGCCAGCTCGCCACCGATGTAGAACATCGACATCAGGATGGCCGACAGCACCATGCCCACCGGATGCAGGCGGCCGACGAAAGCCACGATGATGGCCGCGAAGCCGTAGCCCGCCGGCACATAGGGCGTGAGCTGGCCAATCGGCCCGGCCACCTCCAGCGCACCGGCCAGGCCCGCCGCGGCGCCCGAGACCAGCAGCGCCACCCACAGCGCCCGCCGCGAGGAGAAGCCCGCATAGCGCGCCGCCGCCGGCGCCAGGCCGCCGACCTGCTGCGCGAAGCCGGCGCGGGTGCGGAACAGGTAGACCCACAGGGCCGCCGCGCCCGCCAGGGCCACCAGCAGGCCCACGCTCACGCGCGAGCCCTGCATCAGCCGCGGCACGCGGGTCACCGCCTCGAAGGTCTGGGTTTGCGGGAAGTTGTAGCCGGCCGGGTCCTTCCAGGGGCCGAAGACCAGGTAGTTGAGCAACTGCACCGCCACGTAGACGAGCATCAGGCTGACCAGGATCTCGTTGGCGTTGAAGCGGTCACGCAGCAAGGCGGTGAGGGCCGCCCACAACATGCCGCCGACCACACCTGCCAGCAGCACCGCCAGCACGATCCAGCGGCTGCTGTCCTTGTCGGCCATGAGGGCCACGCCGCCGGCGAAGACGGCCCCGATGATGAACTGGCCCTCGGCGCCGATGTTCCAGACGTTGGAGCGGAAGCACACCGCCAGGCCCAGCGCGATCAAGAGGAGCGGCGTGGCCTTGACCATCAGCTCGCCCAGCGCATAGGCCGACTTCACCGGCTCCCAGAAGAACATCTGCAGCCCGCGCACCGGGTCCTTGCCCAGGGCGATGAACAGCAGCACGCCCAGGACCACGGTGACCGCGAGGGCCAGCAGCGGCGAGGCGATGCTCCAGAAGGCCGAGGCCTGGGGACGGGGCTCGAGCTTAAACATGGGCGGCCTCCCGGGCAGCTTCCTCGTGCGGGCGGTCCCACAGGCCGGACATCCACTCGCCAATCAGTTCCACGGTCGCATCGGCGCGATCGAGCGAGGGCGAGAGGCGCCCCTTGGCCATCACATGCAGGCGGTCGGAGAGCTCGAACAGCTCGTCCAGCTCCTCGCTCACCACCAGCACCGCGCAGCCGGCGTCGCGCAGCGCCAGGATCTCGCCGCGGATCTGGGCGGCAGCGCCGACGTCCACGCCCCAGGTCGGCTGCGAGATCACAAGCAGCCTGGGGTTGGCGTCGATCTCGCGGCCGACGATGAACTTCTGCAGGTTGCCGCCCGAGAGCGAACGCGCCGCCGCATTCGGGCCGCCGGCGCGTACGCCGAAGCGGTCGATGATGGCCTGGGCCTGCGCCTGCAGCGCCCCCATGCGGATCCAGCCGCCGCGCCCCAGGGCCTCGCGGCGCGTGAGCAGCAGGTTGTGCGCGAGACCCAGCGAGGGCACGGCACCCCGGCCCAGGCGTTCCTCGGGCACGAAGTGCAGGCCCAGCGCGCGGCGACGTCCGGGACCGAAGCGGCCGGCGTCCTGGCCGGCCACGCGGACCATGCCCGCCTGCGCCCGGGTGTCCTCGCCCGAGAGGGCAAACAGCAGCTCGCGCTGGCCGTTGCCCGAGACGCCGGCAATGCCCACCACCTCGCCGGCGCGCACCTGCAGCGAGACGTCCTGCAGGTCGGTGCCGAAGGCGGACTCACGCGCCAGCGACAGGCCGCGCACCTCCAGCACCGGCTCGCCCACGCGGGCCGGCCGGTGTGCCAGCTGCGGCGGCTCGGCGCCGATCATCAGGCGCGAGAGCGAGGCGTTGTCCTCCTGGCGCGGGTCGCAGGTGCCGGTGACACGGCCGCCGCGCAGCACGGTGCAGGCCTCGCACAAGGCGCGGATCTCGTGCAGCTTGTGGCTGATGTAGAGGATGCTGCAGCCGCGCGCGGCCAGTTGCCGCAGCACGACGAAGAGCCGCTCCACCGCCTGCGGGGTCAGCACCGAGGTGGGCTCGTCCAGGATCAGGAGCTGCGGCTGCGTGAGCAGCGCGCGGATGATCTCGACCCGCTGCATCTGGCCCACCGACAGCGTGTGCACCGGGCGCGAAGGGTCGACGTCGAGGCCGTATTCGGCGGCGGTGGCGGTGATGCGCTGCGTGACCTCCGCCAGCGAGAGTGACTTGTCCAGACCGAGCCAGACATTCTCGGCCACGGTGAGGGTGTCGAACAGGCTGAAGTGCTGGAACACCATGCTGATGCCCAGGGCCCGCGCCTCCACCAATTTCGCATTTGTTAGTAACTGTCCTTGGCAACCCTCAGGTGTCCGTAGGTGCCCGTAAGGCTCCGCGAGTGTCCTGAGGGTTGCTTCTAATTACCGCCGGTCGTTGCGTGCCGATGCACGCTCGGACGTACTGCCGCGAAGGGCATCCTCCTCAAAGTCCGTGATATCGGACAGGCGATAACGGACGCGGCCCATCATCTTCATGTAGATCGGCCCGATACCCTCACTGCGCCAACGCTCAAGCGTGCTCTCGGCGACTTGCCAGCGTTCGGCCAGTTGAGTCTGGGTGAGGTAGTTGGCTTCAGTCATAACGACTCCTTTGGTTTAGGCTGCGAAATTGCAGCAACCCAGGATTACTTATCCCATGCTTGATGACTGAAATTGACTAGCAGCAGAGGTCTGTGAAACCTATAAATTCAAATAACTCAATTTTTAAATTTTATAGATCACTAAATCAGATAATTCGATGTATGAACGAAGGGTTCAATAGAGCGGCATGCATTAGTATTTCGCTAGGTCATGGAACGGGAGAAAGAGCATGAATTTAGTTGCAAATTTTGAAATCAAGGCTAACTGCTCGGTCGTGTCTGATGATCTGCGCTTGGAGATCCGACACCCTCAAGGCCTGTATCGGGCGCTTATTGAGAATATCCCGCGTGCCGACTATTCCACGCCGTTTGTCTTGTCCTTGCACCTGTACTTTGATGCGCCGAACATGGATGAGGCTCAGGAGATTGCAGAAGAACGTCTAGCCGACTGTCTAAACATGCTCGCTCTAACGGTTGGTGCACCATTTTCACGTCATCGGATTCGTCAGATCGTAGATTGCACCCCAGAAAGCGGAATGCGAGATGTGCGATTTTGGGGGGACGCAATTGATAACGAAGATCCACAACCGTTCTTGGACGAACACCTCGCTAAGACTATCGAGCGACTATCCGAACTCCAGATCCCGCCCCACCTGCGAAGAGCGATGCGTTGGTATCGTCTAGGAGTTAATGCGACGGTTCCTGACGACCAGTTTCAATGCTTTTGGTTTGCTCTCGAAATCATGGCTGAGTCCCAAAAGGGGCAGGAAAAAGTGCCCAGCAATTGCCCCCATTGCACCTCGCCCTTGTTCTGTGAATCTTGTAAGACGCACCCAGTGCACAAGAGGTATCAAAAACAAGCTATTCGGGCACTACTAGCTAGTGTAGACAAGGAATGCGATGACTTGATGTTCAAGCGTCTAGACAAGACGCGGAATGGACTCATGCATGGTAGGACGATGCAGGAAATCGAGAAAGATCAGTCCGAGGGGGAAAAGCACATTGTGGATATCTTGGGCAACCTCGTTTGGAAAACGCTGATCTATCAGTTGAATCGCCCCGGGTTTCAAGGAGGCTCCACACTTTGAGAAGATGGAGCCATGAGCAAGAAATCAAACCGTTTTTCCCCTGAGGTGCGTGAACGCGCTGTCCGCAT
>JACCDG010380764.1_pt1 | contig 32186 bp, 60 predicted proteins | sample 7442471 | NCBI WGS metagenome assembly JACCDG01 (sample SAMN15323444, study PRJNA562643) | freshwater metagenome | isolation source: river surface water | place: USA:Blue River Watershed | collected 2017-08-17 | reverse complement strand
GCGCGCGATCCACGCGTCCATCTCGGCTACGAGGTCCGCGTCGCGAACGAACAGGACGCCGGACGATTCATGCTCTGCTTGCTTTGCCTTAGCCACCGGGAGCACCATAGCGCACGTCGATGCCAGACGCAAGCATTGATTCCGAATCGCTGCTGGTCGCTGCCGCGGCGCGGTTGACCCCCGCCTGTCGCTCACGCTCCGAGGCGGGGGCTTGCCTTGTTCCGGTCAGTACAGCCGCGGCTTCGGCGCGCGAGAGAGGCCGAGAGCGTACGCTTCGCGTGCCTTGCGGTCCGACTCGACGCCCGCTGCGATGTATCCGGCCGCACCAGCAGCGACCATCGCGAGGAATGCCAACGCACCGGGTACACCGGAGCGAGTGACGCATGGAGCCACGTCGCCTGATGGGGTTGTTTCGTGGGTGGAGTATGTGAGGAGTAGAGCGTCCACGACGGGGACGCTAGCACGAACGGGGACGCTTAGCCAGCGATGGAGACCTTGAGGCTCCTCGCGAGGATCTCGCGGAGAACCGTCGCTGCGGTGACCTTCGACCCACGATCCTCCGTGAGCTTGGCGGCGCGTTCGTTGAGCGCCTCTCGGAGAGCGATGGGCATGCGGATCGTGTACAGCTCGTGCGTGATCTCCTCTGACTTCGGCTTGCGCGTTCCCTTCTTGGCGGCGGACTTCTTGGTGACGGACTTCTTCTTGGTGGTCTTGGTTGCCATGCGCGCATCCTAACGATCAGAATGCGGAATGCAACAAAATAATTCAATCGATAGCTGTCTTGCATTGCGGTACGTCCGCTAGTAGTGTCCGCGGCATGTGCCAGCCGATGACTTCGAGGGGGCTGTCGGAGCGTGAAATCGATGCAGAACTCGTGGCAACCGCCTCGCAAGGAGGAGCAGACGGGCAGAAAGCGTTCGCGCGAATCGTGAAGAGGCACGAAGGGAGGGTAAGAAGGATCACATACAGCGTGCTCCGCAGCGCAGAAGACGCGCAAGACGCAGCCCAAGAGGTGTTTGTTCGCGTCTGGCGCAGGCTCAGCGACTTCGACAGCAATGCCGCTTCGTTCTCGACGTGGATCTACCGCATCGCGACGAACATCGCGATCGACTGCTACCGCCGTAGGGCATCTAAGGCGTGCGACGTATCGCTCGACGCGCTCGGCTCCGATGCGACGATCCTCGCAGCGGTTCCGTCCGATCAAACAGACTGCGACGGCGAGACGACGTGCAGAGTCGAAACCGCGCGCTCAGCGGTGATGTCGCTCTCCGAGAAGCATCGCGAGGTGCTCCTGCTGCGAGAGGCAGAGGGCCTCACCTACGCAGAGATCGCGGCACGTACGGGGCTCAAGCGAGGCACGGTGATGTCGCGCCTCTTCTACGCGAGGAAGTACGCGGCGTCGCAGTGCGCCGCTACGCCTTAAAGACGCCGAGTGCCGCTGCTAGCCCGACGGCAGCCGCCGCTCCGACGGCAGCCATCGCGACGTTTCTCGCCGTCGATGGTGATGCGCCACCGCTCGACACGAGAGAGCCTTGCGCAGCGGATTGCGCCGAAAGCGCCGCGCGAAGGCGAGCAGCCATATCGTCATGGCTCCACCCTCGCGCCGTGTTACCGATCTCGACGTGGACGTGATCTTCGTGGCTTTCAGAGCCGGTGTACGGCTCCCATCGAGCGCCGACGTGAGACGACGACCACTCGTAGTTAGACCACAGAACGTACTGGATTTGCAGGTACTCGGCGTACCTGACCAGAAAGTTTGCGAGCGCGTCGCCGTTCGCGGCGCGGTTCGCATCGTTTCTGACCATCAGATCGATAGCGATGCCGAACCTGTGCGGGTCGTGGGACGCGCCAGCTAGGCGGGCCGAATCGCGTCTCATCCCGCCAGACGAAACACCCGGCCACGCGGGAACGATCACATCGTGAATCGCGACCGTAGCCGGGAACGGCGTCCGCTGCTCGCCGTCTGCCGTCTGACCGGCATAGAGATACGGAACGTTTGCGCGTTCACCAGCCGCTCGGACATCCGCAGGCGGAAGCCATACGTGGCCCTGAACAGCGGCGCCAGCGGGCATGAAGTGACGGACGCCATAGGTGAGAAGAAGTGGGTCCACCCGGCGACTTTATCACGCTACGGCGGCGGGCACACCATCGTAACCGTTCCACCTATGACCGCGCTGGCGACGAAGCCTAACGACTGGATTCTCGCTGCCGGAGTGAGGCACGGAACGCCGACCGAGCTTCGGAAAGACCACGCGACTCGCTCGAACGCGTATCCGCCGCCGTGGGCTCGATGCGTCTCCTGCGCGAGCGCCTCCGCAGTGGGTACCGACGGCCACGCCGAGGCAATCGAAACGACGTCGGGCAACGACGACGGACGCGCCATGATGCCAGCGCCGAGGCACGCGTCGCACGCTCGCAAAGTTAGCGGAGACATCGCATCGTTGCGGATGTCCACGACGGCAGAGTGAATCCTGCCCCATCCTTCGCATTCCGAGCACTCGAAACGTCGCCGAGGATCATCGACGGCATCGATCGGGATGATGCCGCGAGACGAGAGTATCTCCCACGCCTCCGCGGCGTTGCGCGTTGTCCAGCGACGGCACTCTTTGGTGAGCGTGATGAACGCCGTGCCGTATCGGTTGTAGTTTACGCAACCCTTGCCAAGCACGCTCAAAACCTTTACCGCGCGATGGTCTTGAGCAACGTCTCGCGGCACAAGCACCGCCGTCTCGCCGTGAACGTTTGCGCGGACAGACACGCCTCGGTCAGTTAGCTCGACTTGCGACGCGAGTAGTTTCCACACGCCAGCGGGCGTTTTCGTGAGCGCCGCGAGCACGTTCGGCAGCAGCGGTCGCCGCGGAGCGTTACCGGCCACGGAGCGCCTCCGCCACCACAGCATCAAACGACGCGAAAATCTCGACGTTGAGATCGGCGTACGTTCCGGCGAGAAGTTCCTCGCGCGTAGCCCACACGGCATCGCCTTCGGCGCTACTGCGAAGCTCGCCCCCGTTGTACCGCCCGACGAATACGGCGCACTCCCAGAACGATCCGTCTGGCGCGACGTGAGGGAATACGCCGAGCGGGATGAGCGGAGCTCTAGAGTCGACCACGGGGCCTACCTCTTCGTACGCCTCACGCCGAGCAGTCTCGACGTCACTCTCACCCACCATCGACTTTCCCCCCGGGAACTCGAAAGAGCCACCGTGCTTTCGCGAGCGAATCGCCGCGAACGTTCCGTCTCCACGAGGCAGCAGCATTGCTGCCGACCGACCGACCATTGCCATATGCAGTCTCCCGTTGCGGAACTAGACGCCGCAGCGATGCGACGTATTCACGGCCAAACTTCGCACTCGCAAGGCGAGTTAGCGGGGCAATAACACCGACTGACGCTAACGCAAACGACTTCGATGCAGTAGCACTTCGCTATCCACCGACCGCCGACGGCCCGCCTGTACCACCGAAAGCGCGTGCAGCAATCGATGCCGAAGACGAGTCTCGCTGCGGTTGCGGCGGCTCGCAGTACGAACGGAGCCTTCGTCTTCGGATGCGCGGCGATGGCATCTCGATACGGGGTTGTCGAGCCGCTCACGGCCACACCTCGCACGAGCATCGACGGCGCGAGCACTCACCGAAGCGCTCCTTCGTGCCGTCGGGGTCTTCAACGAGCGCGCACCAAACGTCGTAGCTGCGGCTCTGAGCGGGGCACGTCTCGGACAGCTCCAGCCGCTCCCATCCCCATACAAAGTCCGCGAAGTAGACCCACGACCACCGCCCGCCGATCGCACGCCGCGCCCACTGCCACCGCTGCGCAGCGTCGTCGCGTGCGACGCTGAACCACACGCGTTGCCACCACGGAGGCGTTGTGTCTTGCGGTGGGACGAGCATGGCATCTCGATACGGCATCATCGATTCTCCTCCAGCCATACACTAGCCACTCGATATCCGTCTTTCCCGCGGCCGTGTCTATCGCCGAAGCACGCAGCGTCGAGCGCCGACTCCACGTCGGCAGGAACAGAGCCTACGACGTACACGTTGCCGTGACGCCGGGCGATTCCTTCGGCTGACGAGTGCAGTTCCGTGAGGCTGACGCTACGCGCACCACGCAAAACGGCGAGCGTCACCGCAGACGCTACGGCCGACGGTGCGAGTTGCTGGATCTTCGCGAGATTCTGTTGAGCGAGGGTCACTTCGCGAGGGTCTCGCCCATGCACGACATCAGACACGACGACGCCAAACCATTCTGCGATGGCACGCACAAGCGGCTCGCGCGAGTCGGTCTTACGCGACGCTGGCAGAGGCTCAAGCAATACCCGCAGCGAGTCACCGGAACAGAACACGAGGGCTCTCATCGAGAGGGAGTCCAGCGTCTTCTGGAACCGACGAACCGAACGACCGCGCGTCGTCACCACGATTAAAACGTCTCGACCTTTCGTTTCGATCTCACGACCCGAACTCCGGCTTCGGCAGACCTAGCTCTACGCACGCATCGGCGTACGCATCGCGCACGCCATAGTGGTACCGTTGGTACACGTCATCGCAGTCGCGCGCCCATCGGTCTACCCCGCATACCAGCGCAAGCAGGACGCGGTGCGCGGTGTCCAACTCCACGCGCTCTGCCGGACGCGGAGAAAGGCGCGCAGGCATGTTCGGGCACGCGTGGAACCGACTCTCACCGGATGCCGTCCACCTCTCGCCTTCACCGTCGATCGAGCGCGCCCCGCAGTTCTCGCACTCCCAGAGTTCGTGCGGTGTCATCGGTCTCCGCCGCCTTCGCGTGATAGACCCTGACGATACGCCTCGTCGATCTCGTATCGCAGCGAGTACGTCTGCCTGTGCACCTCTCGCAGCGCACTCGACGGATTGTTATGGCCTTCGATCGCGCGGCACGCGTTTCTCAGAGCGAAGTGCAGTTCGTTTGCGTCGCGCGACGCGAGAGCGACGCGGATCGTCGAGGCGTGCTGGTCGTAGCTATGGCGAGCGCGGCTTGCCCTATCGAGCACGACGCAGAGATTCTCGACGCGTGCAACGAACGATGCGTCGGCCATGAGTTCCTCTTCGGTCATCCTCGCCCTCGCCTCCTCCATCGCAGCGCCCTTCGCTTTCCAGACCGCGACGATTTCTTGCCGCGTAACCTCGCTAGCACCGGCAGCGATCGCTCGTTCGTAACGCTTACCGAACACGTCGAAGTGCTCGTGGCGAGTACCGGGCTTCTGGAGCCACGCCTCTCGCATCCCGATCGACTTCGCGAACGTCACCAGTTCGACACGACCAGCGTCACCCGGCAGCGTCGAGCAGAGATGCGACGATTTGCCGAGTGCGCTGTTGAGACCAGCGCCGTAGTCCAACGGGCGGTCGATGACGATCACGCGTTATTGTCTCCATCGATCAGCGCTCGAACGATCTTCGCGAGCGTGATTTCACGGCGCATGATATCGCCATACCGCGCCGGGAGTTTGCAGTCGTGATCGCCGACGTACTTCCAGTATCCTCCGCCGCCGAACGTGTACTGCGACCATGTTCCCTGCGGAGGATCGTTAGCGAATTGAAGTGCCGCGGCGACGTTCCCGGCCGACGCCCTGACGAGCGCGGAGTCGATGGAATCCTCATACTTGATGGCGGTAACAGGCGCCCCGCTCGCGAAGAACTCGTCTTGTTGTGCGATGTACGCGTCACGCTCCTTCGTATGCACGTACCCATCGGCGAGGCACGCCTTGACCACCGTCCATAGATCCCTCTTCGAGAGAGCGAGACTTGCGTTCAGAACCATCGATGCCGTGTTGTCTGCATCGATCCATCCTGACACGATGTCGGTATGCGCGCTGCTGTTGCCAGACGCGGCTCCATGAATCGGAACACGGGTGATCCCGTTGCTGTCCATGACGGCCCACATGGATACGGGCGCGGCGCCACGAATGACACGGTATAGCGTGTTGGCGCAGTGCATCGTCTCACGCAGCGACTTTTCCGCGCTCTCGTCGTCATACGCGACCGACACCAGATCCCACCCTGCCGCGCCGTCTGCCAGAGGTCGCGCCTCGATGCGTACCTCGGCGATCGGCCTAAGAAGCATGCTCAGCGGAAGTTCTCGTCGAACGATCGCACTGAACTCCTTGGGAATATGAGCCTCGCTCTTGAATGACCACGGCTGCTTGATATCTACGCAGGAAAAACGCATAGCGTAGGCGAGTTCTCCGCGCAATACGCGACTTACATACCAGTCTTCCGACGATTCGCTCTTACGCACTTCTGCGCCACTCTCGAAGTGTGCATCCCATTGAGCGATGCACGCGTCTCGCTCCGCGCTCGCGACGTAATTCGTAGCCAGACATGCCTTGACGGCACGCCACTGATCACGCGGCGAGAAGAACCCACGCGAACGTTCGAGCATCTTCTCTGCGTTCCACTTCGACTCCCAGCCGGATACCCAGTCGAGGTCTGGGGGGAAGCTGCCCTTGTCCGGGTACGGCAGACGAACGATATTGCCGTCGATCGTCGTCCACGTAGACATGATCACGTCTCCGCGCATGACGCGGTAGAGAGTGTCTGCTTCGGGCGACAAAGCCTTGACCTTCGCCTCGGCGACTTCGTTCGTTTCGTACTTTGCGACGTCGCTCCACGGCGCATCGACGTCGCTCACGCAGACCGATCGTTTGACGATGCAGTGCTTCCAGTCCGTTGTCGACGTGGCTACCGGAGCAGTAACGATATCTTCAGGCTGGTACGCCCGAAAGACTTCGGCCCCTCCCTTGAACTTGACGTGCGACGGGGGTGCCATCGGGTCGCGGATCGAGATCCTGTAACCGGGTCGCTTCGGAGTCGCCATTTCAGCGACTCCGGCCATAGGCTCCGCGATGATCGCGGCATCGGCGACTTCCTTGACGGGCCGATCGGCGGGGTGATCTACTGCGTCGGGCGGCGGAGCAGCCGGTACATCGGCAGTTTCGTCCGGCCGGAACATTGCGTCACGGGGCGAGCGACCGACGATGCGATCGCGCAGCGACTCCACTGCGACGGCAGCGCGAACGAACACACGCAGGGCGATATCGCGCACGCGTTGAGAATCCGTCTTCTCCGTCTCGTGCCGCAGAGCCTCACGCAGTCGATCGTTTTCCTTGCGAAGAAGGTCCAGTTCGTCGAGCGTCGTAGCTTTCTTGTCGTTCATCGTACCTCGGGCGTTCGAGTAACACACGGAATGATTCAGTGCAATACGATTATGCCTTGCGAAGCGCCTCCGCATGCCTTCTCTCGATGTACTTATCGCCGCGGTGATCGTCGCGTTGGCTCAGATGATGCCGGTATCGATGCCGCGACATCGCAACGCCGAACGCGCCTCCGAGAGCTCCGCCTCTGCCTTGATCGCTCGCGACCTCCAGTCGACGGCTATCGGGTCGCATCCGCCACAGCAGGGGTCGTCTCGCTCGCCCGGTGACGTCGACGACCATTCCGCTTCGCTGGCATGGGGTCGATCACATACGCGGCATCGCTCGTCAGTCACGGCGAGATCCTATGCCTTGGCCTCGCCGCTCGTCTCTCGCTGCGAGATATATTGCGGTCTCTGGTCGAACGTTATTGCCTCTATCCTTGTGACCGAACGAGTCTTCGCCCGTGCGATACCAGCCGTTACGAGCCAGCAACGCAAGGTCGTCGGCGGTGAGCGGCGTAGCCACTACGCCCCTACCTCCGCATCGCGGGCATCCCTTGCGACCCGTAAGCGTCTTCGCCGTCTCTGCGTATACGACCGCGCAATCGCAGAGTCTCACGGCTTATCCACGTGTGGCACCAAAGTAACGTTGCACGATTTCCCACCCGCATCGTCGACGAACGTCGCGACCCAACCAGAAGCTCGGACCCGTTTCTGTACCTCCAGACGAACCTTCTTGTCGACGTTGCCGCATGGAACAGTGGCGACGTCATCGATGAGCGATTCCTTGCACTTCGCGAGCAGCGAGATGACTTCCGGCTCGATTCTCGCGAGCCTTTCTCGCTCGATGTCTTCGGGCGTGGGGAACGACTCAGAGCTAGGGTTCGCACTTCCAGTCGCATCGATAAGCGAGCTCACGATCCTCTCGGAGAGTTCGTCGTCTGTGTCAGGCTCGATGATACACGCTGAGTGGCGCAGAAACTTGCGAGCCTCGTCCAGACTCGAAGCGCCATGTACGTCCACCGGCACCAGAATGTTGACTCTCACGCTGCTCCCTCCCTACGAACTTTCTCTCCGCGAATCACACGGGTCACCAGAGCCTTCGTCTCCTCGGCGAAGTCGTTTCGCAGCATCCATCGCGCGAACCCGAGTTCTTCGGCGACACGCATGCCCTTGTGCTTGCCGAAGGCGTACGCAGGATGACCTTCGTCGTCCCACGCGATCTTACCGTCCGCTGTCGCCGCGTTGGGTCGACGTCCGCTGCTCTCGCGGTCGAGCTCTTCGAGCGACATCGCGCCGAGGTCCGGGTAACGATTGAGTTGCGCACGCATGATCTCCAGCGCGGCTTTTGCGTCCGGCAATGCGCCGTGTGCTCCGACGTGTTCTCGCCCGAGGTAGAAACGTACCGCAGCCGAGAGATCACGCGGCTCACGCTTGTGGAAAATCTCGCACGCGTCGTAGTGCATCGCGCCTTCGCACGGCCACGGAACGTTCGCGCGCTTGAACTCTGCGCGGAGCATCGGCCAGTCGAACTTGCGACCATTGAACGACACGAAGTCACAGTCTCGAATGACCGCTGCGATTTCCGGTGCAACCTCCGAGAACGTCGGCGCGCTTGCCACGTCGGCGTTCGTGATCCCATGCACTGCCGTGGCGCCAGCCGGGATCGGAACGGTCGGGTTGACCAGCCATCGGTACTCGCGCGTCGAGCCATCCGGCTCCACCTTGACGCCGCCGAACTCGACGATTCGGTCTCTCTCTTCGTTCGTCCCGGTCGACTCGATATCGCCGGAGAAGAGGCATCGCGTGAGGATCATCGGTCGTCATCCTGCGCGATAGAACGGCGCTCCTCGGTTGCCTTCACGTCGATATCGTGCCTTGTGACGACCGTTACGCTGCAACGATAGACGCGGAATCGAGGCTCGCCGACCTCTCGCGCCAGAATGTCGAACGGGCCACTGCCGAAGCAGTCTTCGATCCCGCTGATGTACTCGCGGATTGCGGCATCGACGCTTGTGTTCTCGGCTTCGACGGTATCGTCGCAGCCGGGATCGTGAATCTCGATCTTCAACGTTTGTCTCCTGCTCCTTCTACGCCCGACACGCCGTCGGTATTCACGTCGCGCACCTCGATGCCGCCAGCGTTTGCTGCCGCGTCTCGCGCCGCCTCCGCCATCTTCGCGAGCGGGTTCGGCCCCATCCACGTAGTTCGGTTCTCGGGTCGCGGACGCATCTCTGCGCGGATCGCGTTCTCCGACGCCTGCGCGGCCTTGACCGCAGCCATTGAGAGCAGCCACACGGGGGCATTACGCACCTCCTCGCTCACGGTGTCGAGCGCCGCCTCCGCGGCTTCGTGAGCCTCTCCGCCGTGCCGCTGGAGTTCGTGCGCGCAGTCACGCACCGCAGCGAGGTAGCCGACGCGGGCGCCGTACTCCGCGGCGCGAGAGACGGCCTTGACCGACTCCTCCGGCACGCACGCAGCCTCCGCGGCGTCGCGAGCCTTGCGCACCTCCGCGTAGTGCATCGCCTCGATGCGGGCGCGGGCCGTCTTCGAGAGCCCCTTGATGCCGTCCATCATCTCGCGGAACGATTGCGTCGCGAGTGTCTTGTCGTCGCTCATCGTCCGCGCTCCAGTCCGCGCGCCGTTGCCGTGATGCGGAAGCACCACCAGCTTGCAGGCGCCATCATCGTGTCCCAGTAAGTGACGTACGTCCCGACGGGGAAACTGCCCGCAGGCTGCACCGTCCCGGCGTCGTATGGTGGATAGTCACGATCGATGAGCGGGGGACCTTCTGCGCATGCCTCTGCATACCACTGTCCGCACTCGCGAACAGGGTGATCACCAGCGAAGAACAGCCGCGTCCCGTCCACGACGTCCATCGCCTCGACTTCGCCAGCGAGCAGCCACTCCACGCGTTCGAGACGTTCTTCGATCGTCTTGCTACTCATAGATCGCCTCCCTCCATCCGCTCCCGCTGGCTGGCGCAGCCGTATACATATAGTTCGGCTCAGGAAACGTCGCGGCGACATCGCGGGCGAACGGCGCGAGTCGTGCCGCCTCTTCGCGCGTCCGCTTACCGCGAACCTCTCCTCTTTCGTTTCCGAACTCCACCGTCACTTCGCCGTTGTACCCCACGACGCTCACGTACTTCGCGCTCTTGTGCGCTCGCTGCGTCACCCCGGCTTGGTAGCACCACGTTTCGTACGAGCACGCCATCACGACCCCGCCTCGACGTGCGAGAGCGCGATGCACGACGCCTCGCCGTCGACCCACACGACGGAGGCGCCGCCGATGATCAACGCCTCCGTTCGAGTTGCCGACGTGCCGCTCGGGTCACCATCACGCACGCCTTTCCAGTACCGCACGATCGTTCCGACGACGTGTTTCTTGTTCCACTTCTCGACCGCCTTCTTCTCGGCGGTGAGGCTGTACTTGTGCTGCCTCATTTCATCTTCCCTTTCGGATCGAAAACGATGTGGACAACCATGCGAGAGACGTCAGTCTCCGGCCTGTCTGCGTCTTCCCATCGGATACCGGCAGACACGAACGTGACGTAGTCACCGTCGCGGATCGGAGGGTCGTGCGTGAAGTACCGAACGAAGTGGTCGCCGACTTCGACCGTCGCAGTTCCCTGCGGTTCTCGCGTTACCTTTCCGCTGCCGAAGCTGATCTCGCACGAGTTGTAGTTGTCTGAGATGCCGAACGTGTCTTGCAGGAGAAGCCTTCGCGCTCGCTCCTCCGCCTCCGCTGCGGCACGATACACGTCGATGACTGCTTTCTTGCTCACGCTGCCACCATGCGTTTGAGAACGTTTCGCCACACCAGCACGCGGCGCTCGGGCGAGAGAATCGCTTCGTCCGCGTACTCGACGTCTGGCGTGACCGCGCTGCCATCGGCGCGATTGATGATTTGCGGCACCCAACACGGGATGCTCACTACGTCGACAGACGCGGCGTTGTGGACCTTGCGCACGGCATCGTTGAGCAGCGCGTGTGAGTGTACCGCGACGATCACGACGCGACCGCATTCTGCGTCGATCGTCGGCGTTTGCTCGATGCGATCCGAGCGCGTTTCCAGCCGATCGACGCCATGCTTGCGCTGCCTCATCACCGGGTCGACCGAGATCACACGCCACGCCGTAGATGTCGCGATGTACGCCCCCGTGCGCGGGCTATGTCCGTCACCGACGACCACTGCCGCGACACTTCGATCACCGCGAGCGAGATGGCGTAGGTGCCGCGTGATCGCCATGAACGCACCGACCGTTTCGGTAACTTCTCTCGCGTCCGTGAACCATCGCGTGAGATCGCCAGCGCGAGAGTGGCCGAAGAACCGATCGAGGTGGTCCGTCGTCTCACGACGGATGTATTCGCCTCCCCCACGAACGACCCTGGCGGCGCAGTATTCTTTCCTGGCTTCGAGGAACGCAGCGAACGCCTCACGGGCTTCTGGGTCGAGATGGATCACGACGCCTCCACTGTCGCGCCAGCACGTGTGACGACGATCGCTTCGCCAGCGTTCAGCACGTCGTATCCGAACGACTGCGCGACGAGATCGACTTCTTCGGCCCACCTCGCAACGTTCGCGAGATCCGCCACGCGACAGCGGTGGCCAGCGTTGAGCATCGACACGATCACAGCGACGGCGATACCATCGTCAGACACCGACGATGCCGAGCATTCGATCCGTACCGACGAGACCGCCTCGCACTCATCGAGCATGGCGTTCGCCGCGTCGACGATACGTTTCTTCGCCTCGTAAGCGTGATTTGCTGCTGGTGTGGTCACGGCGTCTCCACGTTCACGCCGTAACGCGTGACGACGATCGTCTCGTCCGTCGTCATCGCGAAGGGGCCGAACGACTGCGCGATAGAATCGACGGCCTTGAGCCCGCTTACGATCAGCGCAAGTTCCTCCGCGCACCACGGGCGGTCGACCTTCGCGAAGGTCACGTCCGAACTGAACCGCGGCTTGCCATCGAGGTCGTCAACTCGGTATACGCGCACCGACGCGACCGCAGGCAGAGCTTCGATGATCGAGTTCGCCGAATCGACGATACGCTTGCGCGCTTCGTAGGCGCGGCTCTCCTCCGCGAACACCTTTGCGCCGATGAGCGTCACGATACCTCCAAGCCGTCGAGCGTGATGAGGAGCGATCCGTCCATCGGTACCGCGAGCGCACCGAGTCTTCGCACTGCATCCTCCAGATCGCCAACCTCGTGTGCGAGGCTGGCGAGGCCGTCGGCTTCGAGCGACGCGCCGTCGTTGAACACGAGCGCGACGCGCCAGTCGACGCTCATGCGGATTCCTCGATCGTCTTCGTCCGTCTCGCAGAGGCGCGCAGCGAAACGCACGCCGCGCAGCACGGGGCGAGACTTCTGGTCGTTGTCGCAGAGGAACTCGCGCGTCACGGCTGCGAGTTCATCACGAGCCTCTACAATGCGCGCTCTCGCGATCGCCGCCTCGGCACGCTGGAACCCGATTGCCATCGCATGAGTTTCTCCCGAGAGACCGAGCGCGTAGTTGAACGCATCCTCTTCGGCGTCGTGGTCGCGATACTCGTCGCCACCGAAGTCGTCGGGGCCGAACGGACCGTAGTTCGTGGTCGTCATGCGAATTGATACGCAGCACGCCCGCAGTTTCTTTCAACGGCCCGTCGAATTTCTTGCAGAAGATTTCGCGCGCCTCCGACGTAGAACTGGCATGAGCATCCATGATCGCATTGCAGACGCCCTCGGATGGAGCGACGCCGAAGTGCGCTCGTTATCGATGGCATCCCTGAGAGAGATCGTCCGTGCCGCGGACCCGTCTCTCGCGAGCGAGATCAGCGATACCATTCAGACGGGGCAGCATGTGACGACCAATCCGACGCGCTCCCGCAAGAGGCGCTGAAATCTGCGAGTGATGCGATCACTACCGCCAATCCTGTAATAGAGAGGAGCCATCGTGATCTACACCGACGGTAAATACGAGAACATGCTGTACACGCCGCTTTGCGGCAACCGCATCGTCACGCTGAACCGCGTGCGAGGCACGAAGACGTACGTGGTGATCGTCGAGCCGAGCATGGGATGCCCCGGCGAACCGTCGATCACGGAGTTCTCCGGGCGCAACGCGTGGAAGCGTGCCGCCGCCGAATTTCGGACTGTATCGTGAGCGACAACGATCGCATGATGGAGGCGCTCGCCTCGCTTCGCGCATTCCTCGACAAAGCGTTCCGCGTCCACTGGGGAATCACTGGCACGTCCTTCGACGACGGGACCGTGGAGTTTCGCATCAAGTTCGACCAATCCAGCACGACGTACATGCCGCGCAAGCCGCTCGACGTCGCGATGGCCGACGCTCGGTCCGCGATCATCGGCGAGTTGCGTATGCAAGCGTACCTCGCGCGGTACAGCGCCGACGACGCAAGACGCGAGGCGATCAAGCACGATGAGTGGGCCGCGCAACTCGACGCGCGCGCAGCAGAGACGGAGAAGAAACTGTGAGCGCCGCAGAATCATACACGGACTGCTTTCACATCACGGGCAAAACGTTCACCGAACTCGCCCGCGGCTTCATGCTCGACGAACGCCCCGACAAGGCGTGGCGCTTCGTCATCAATAGCCTCGGCGGTAGCGCCGAGGTTCTGGCGCTTGCGCCGAAGCTGCTCGACGGCTTCAAGTGCCTCGTCGGCGACGAACACGGCATGGAGCCAGCAGACGACGTGGAGTCCGCCGACTACGTTCTGCGCGTACGTCGTCTCTATGCGGGGCGTGTGCTCATCCGTGGGCGATGGTTCAGACCATATGCGGTCGTTGTCTCCGTGGGGCCAGACGACGCGAGATTCGCGACCGAACTCACTGGCTGCGGAGCACCGGCTCGCGGTATCACGCCGCAGAACGTCGCGGAACAGTGGTATCGAGCGAGGGCTCACTTCTACGGCGCGCAAACCGAGGATCTCGCACTCGATTGCGAGTCAGAGCCGCGTGGATACGTGCTGTTCGAGGCGTGCGGAGCGCCGCCAGTGTGGCACCCCGAGAACGTCACGCCGGACGACGCGCTCAAGCACTACCTCGCCGCGGGCAAGCGACTCCGCGAAGAAGGGTACTGCGCTCACCGGACGTCGCTCGGTACAGAAGAACGCGACGTCGTGCTCGCGCGCTACGCAAGCAAGAAATCGCCAGAAGAGATCGAACGGAAGATGCGTGAAGACGATCTCGCCGCGGAGATCGAGACAGCAAGGTTCGATGCCGAAGTCGTCCGGGTGCGCGACGTGGTGCAGAGCCGATGCGCTGGCGACACGATCGATCTTGCCGATCTCGACGGCAGGGTGATCGCGAAGGTGCCGCGCGTGCCGTTCCTCAACTATGCCTTATGGCGAACGTCGATGCGCCATCTCGCGCCGCCGTGGGAGCCTGTATCGAGAATCGGGATGAAGCAAGGCGGCGACGATCCGTTTCACTCGGACTGGTTCTTCGGTGCCGGGTTCACGTACGACGACCGCTATCCGTACGACGGTGAGATGCACAAGGCTGCAACTTCAACGCTCATACGCGTACAGCGAGAATACTGCCACTTCTCGTGCGGCGTTCTCGTCTCCGGCCCGACCGTGAGCGGCGTCGTCGGCGAGAACATCGTCGTGCTCCCGAACCTCTCGATGGACTACTACGAGGCCGCGTGCCGTGCCTCCGCGATCATCACCGAGGCCGGTGGCGCGCTAGTGCACATGGCGATCGTTCTGCGCGAGCAAGGCGTGCCGATCGTTCTGGTGCCGGACGCACGCAAACGGTACCCGAAGGGAACATCGGTGATCGTAGACGCAGAGCACGGCGACGTACGCATTATCGATGCTGCCGCAGACTGGAGCGACGTCGGCTAGTGCACCGACCCGCTCGCTGGAGCGGTGCGCTGCTCTCTGCCGACCCTCTCCCTGATAGCGGTACAGAGCCTTTGTAGATCCTGAATGCTCAGCGGCTTTTCGTAGACCGCCTCGGCGCTCACTCGCCGACCTGCCTCTGCGAGCTCTTGAGGCATCACCCCGCTCACCATGAATACGCTCACGCCTCGCGGCAACGCCGCTGCGACCGTGAGCCCGTTGATCGTAGAGTGATTCAGGTGAAGATCGATCAGCGCCGCCGCGTAATCGCCAGCTACGGTGCTCCTCGCGATCTCCAGCGCTCTTGCCGGGTCGATCGCGACGTCAACATCGACGCGCGCTTCGTCACGAAGCACTCCAGCGAGACCGTGTGCGATGCCCACCGAATCTTCGACGACCAGCACACGAGCCCGAGGTGATGTCGCTGCGATGTCTCGCCGGATTTGAGCGATGATAGCGTCCCGACGCTGCTTCGCGCATGCGTATCTTGCGGCGAGAGATGGTTGCACGACAGGAGTCATCAAATTCTCCATTTCAGTTCGATTGCAGCCGCGGATACTCCGCGCCGAGGCGCGGAGAGGAGCGGCCAGTGTCAGTACGTCGCAGCATCGGCTTTCCTCACTGCTCTCTTCTTTTCGATCCACGCGTAGTCGTAGCCATCGGCGCGCTGCACGATGCGGCAGTGGCGATGAGAGATGCCGTCCACCGTTCTAGCTGGCGACGAGATCGCGAAGTTGCCTGTCGCACGGACTGCAACGCGGCCGGTGTGCGTGCCGCGCTTCTTCCCGCTTAGGACGACGGCGCGAACGATGTCGCCCGTGCGGAAGCCGTGCGACGACTTGGACCGCATCAGGTAACCGCGCGGGAACCCGCTCGCATTCACCCGGGTACGGCAGTAGCTACCGCGGCCCGCGCAGCGGACGTACAGCGTCGGACGATCCAGCATCGCGACGCCGCCGACACGACCGACGCAGGCGGCATCGTTCGCGTGCGTCTTCGCAATGCCGAGGCGTGAGCGATTCCACTTCGTGCGTCCGCCGCTCGCAGCCTCGACAGGCACCCCGAGCGTTCGCAGTTCTCGATCGAGCGCCCACCGCGTCGCGTTCACCGCGGCAGCGTCACGCATCGGAGCCTTGAGCCCTGCCACGATCTTCGCGAGGCGCTTCGGGTCACGCTTGAGGAACGTCTCGACGGGCTGCGCGCCCTTGCGTTGGTTGCACGGCCCGCATGCTGGAACGAGATCCGTCGGGCGAGACGATCCACCCTTCGACTTCGGGCGAACGTGATCGAGTTGCAGCGGGACGTTCTCCGCGTCGCAGTACGCGCATGAGCGGCCCCACTTCTCCAGAACGTACTCGCGCGTCTCGTACCCGGCGAGCGTGCCTTGCTGGTACTCCACGCCGCTGATCTCAGGGTTCTCCAACAACTGCGTGTCGAAACGTACGCGCTCGACGCTGATCGCCGTCACCGGGACGAGGCGCGAGAGGCGCTTCGTCCACGTCAGCACCGTCTCGACGCGGTGTTTGAGCGACGGAGGAAGACGACCCTCGCGTCGCGACGACGATCGGTTGCTGAACCGAGGCTCCCGATAGCGCGTATTGCGGCTGCGACGAGCGCGACGGAGGCTGGCGCGTGACTCCATCGACTTGTGGATCGCGGCGCCGCGGTGTTCCATCTCGACCTTGAACAGCACGGTTCGCGTTGGGCCACTCACGTCGTCGCCATTTGCATCGAGCGACGCCTCGGTTGCGGACGTCTCGCGAACGACGGCGAGGCCCGTCTTCTTGCTGCCCGGATCTTCGCAGATCCGAACGGGCTGGACGTCACCTCCGACTCGATCCTTGAGCCGGATCGTGAACGGAACCAGCCGATGCACCACCGCTCGGCCCTCGCGAAGCAACTGCTTCGCGCGAGACGGACGACACGGCATCAGCGGCTTCTTCTGCTTGTCGAGAACGAACACTTGAACTTGAGATGGCATTACTGCTCCCGTCGCTCTTTCGAGCGATGACGACCGCGCGGCGGCTACCGCGCAACGCTCCCCTCGTGAATGTTGATCGTCGCCCATGCGTGCGCCCGTTTCTGTCTGACCCGACGTGTCTGCTGCGCATGCTGCGAGAAGTACGGACTGAGGAAGCATCCGAACGTCGCACTTTAGCGGTCCGATCAACGTAGCGAGGCTCAAACGGGCTGCCAACCCTACCCTCGCTGACACTGGTAAACATGGGCTCGCTAGTCTCCTAGAAAGCCTCGCCGTTGAGGGCGAGGTCGTTTACTTCTTTCCCCGAAATGTTTCCAACGATCGTGCCACGCTGTCAAGAGTGGCAACCGATCGGTCGATGGAGGCGACCTTCGACACGAAGGCTTCCATCTCGTCGATCCGCTCCTCGGTGACTTTTGCTGCGTCTGTAGCGTGCGAGACATGGAGAGCGTGCACGGCTGCATTATGAGCAGCCAGCATCGCATTAACAGCGTCCGCGTTTGCTTTGATCGTCTCCGCCAGCGTCTTGTCTCGCTCGTGGATGACGGCGTGCAGCGCTGCAACCTGCTTGTTCAGGTCGGCAAACGTCACCTTCTCGCGATAGATAACTACCGCAAGCAGACATACGATGATCGCAGTCGATCCTCCGCGCTCGATAATGCGGAGGATGTCTGGCGACAACTGCCCGGTAAGAGGCAGAAGGTCCGCAATCGTAAGAAGCAGCGTGCTGATCGATGCTGTAGGTGTCGGCACGATGACCACGCTATCACAGAGCGCGACGTGTCGAGAAGACGGAAAATCGTTTATGCGTCCGATCGCGACGCTAGGCGATCATCCCCATCGAGTCGGCGATCACCTTGATGCGCTCGAAGACCGATGCTTCTGGATCGCTCTTGTACCGCTCGACGGCATCATCACCGCCGAACCAGCGCGCGCCGGATACGGAGTGGACGATCACATCGATGATGGCCGACCCGCCCGTGTGAATGGCGAGACTCAGCGCGTTGACTGCCGCATCATCGAACTTCTCGTACGCCTTCGAGTAGGCCGACCCGCCCGTATGTACCTCGTACACGACGTCCTTGTGCGTCTTCGCGCGCTTCTTGGACGGGTTCGCGCTCGAACGGAGTGTCTTGCTTGTCTTTCTTGTTGCCGTGCAGGAACGATACATCCGGCAACGCCACCGCCGCAAGCCTATCCGATCACGAACTCGTCCGTCTCTCGCTCCGGGTCCGCTGCGCTCGCTTCTCCGCGATCGATACCGTCCGCTAGCGCCTGAAACGCGAGACGTTCGAGTGCGACACGGGATCTTCGGGCGATCGTTTTCGCCATCCGGTCCGAGAATCCTTCTGGCAAGTCGACGCCTTCTCTGGACTGATCGTTCAAAACGTCACGAGCGGCCGATGCGATATCATCCTCAGCGCGATCGATGATCAGTCGTTGGCGGTCTCGTACCTCTGCCCCATCGTCGCATTGCATGGCTGCTATCGACGGAGCGTCTCCCCGCGCGAGAACTCGACGACTGCCCTACCGAGAAGCTCCCTGCCCTCGTACTGCGCGATGTTGAAGCTCCCCGGGATCGACTTTCGGGCACGACGGAATGCACGCCTGACGATGCGACGTTGTTCCTCCGGCGAGCGCGCGAGGAACTGATTCTCGGAAAAGAGATCGGCTTTACGCATGAAAGTTCCGAAGTCTCCAGAGCTCTTATCCCACGATCTCTTCCTCGCGCTCTTCGTGATCGGGATGTCCATCTCGATCATCGACCTCTTACTAGCATTCACGCGACGCTGGAAAGATTTCTTGCTCTCGATCGATCGCGCCTCTTTGTCGAGCCAGACTGACCAGCAGTGATCACGGACTGCCTTGATGCCTCGCTCGATTTGCTCACGCGTTTCGAGTTCTTTCGTCGCACGAAGATGTTTCGGTAGAGCCATGCGAACGGCTGTCGAAAGCGCGTTGAAGTCGCTCTCCTCGCCAGACTCGGACCACGCGGCGTAGAGACGGTCGAGCGCCTGCGGGTTGATAGGCGAATTCTTGCAGCACGGCGATGAGCCGACGCGGTGAGGGAACGGGATGTCGCCGACAGCATCATACGGGTGGTAGTGGCCTCGTGCGGCGTCGATCTCGATGCGGCGTGTAAGGCCACGCATCTCTGACCCGTTGTAATACGGCGTATCGGGGCACAGCCCTGTCTTCGACGCGCGAATTCTGGCACGCACGACCGACCTCGGGACAGGCGTCTCTGTCGGATCACGCCCGAAGTCAGAGCGGACGATAAATGAACCCTGACACCTATACTTCTTACCGCGCTTCCCGTACTGGAAAATCGTTTCGCCGATCGGAGTCGCGCATCCGACCACGGTGCTGTAGCCGGGGTCTCCTCGAAGGAGAACCTTGCGCCCGAGCATCTTGCTCTTGCAGTTGTAAGGCGTTCCAGGGCGCTCGGTGAGCCACGCTCTCGGCACTCGTCCAGATTTCCACCCGCACGCACGGCAGAGCCCCGTTGCGCACTCAGAATGGTGTGACGAAGCGGGCTTGTTCTGCGAGGCGAGGCGGCGATGCGTTCTGCGGCTTACGGGGCGACTCATGCCACCTACGATACACCGGGTCTTAGGTCATTGCCAGAGTGGAGAGACGTTACACAGACCAAGGCCACCGACGTTTCGGCCTTTCGGCCTCCGCAATGAGATCGCGGAGGTGTTTGATCGCCGCACGAACCTCAGTCTTGAATTCATCGCCTCGCGCATCTTCGAGCAATCGCTTGAGATCGCCGAGGGCGATCTCGGCAGTCGGCATATCGACCTTACGTCCGTGGTACATTGCCCACGCGACCTTTGTGAGATCGTCCGCGACGTACGCGGTCGATTGCATGATCGCGAGTTCTGCGCCGAACGACTTGCTGCCCTTGACCTTCGCGTCGAGATAGTCTCCGCTGTTGCGGGTCGAGTGGCGCTTGCATGACTTCTTTTTGGCTGCCATACCACCGACGATACACGAACGTTTGCCGGAGCGCTATGGCCGATCGATCGGAGCGTCCAAAGCCGACCGGAGCGCCACAAGGTGCGGCAGGGCATCGAGGATCACGTCGTACTCGCCACAGGAGACGGACTGGTACGCCTCTGCGCACGACCAGCAATAATTTCGGTGCGAAGATCGGCAACGATGCGTCGCTGGCAGTCTGCAATCGATCGTGCGGCACGATCCAGAGTCGAACTGGAGCCATCTCATAGCCGCCGCGAGAGCATCGCGTTCTGACTCAGCGGCAGTTTCCGCCGCCCGCACCGTCGCGATTTCCAGCCGCAGCCGAGCGTTTTCCTCGGCGAGCGAGCCTGTCACAACAGCCCCTCGCGTCCGACGTCGCTCATCGCGTGCCCGACGTCGTCGACCAGCTTGTCGAGCGAGACGTACGCGACGCGCCACTGGCCGTCGGCCATGCGGCAGCGGACGACCAGTTCGCTACACGTCGCGCTGAAGTAGCCCTGCCAGTCGCCAGTGCCGTAAATGGTGTTTTGGCTTTCGTTCGTCGTGAGCGGCAGGATCGGAGCCGACTTGCGCGTGCACGCTTCGGCGGTGGCCGTGATGCTGATCGTGGTCTTCGGGAGTTTCGCCATAACGCTTGTACGAAGAGGCGGGCGGAACGATTCAGTATCGCTTGCGCGTCGTGGCTTTCACTCGACGACGCGCAGGGTTATCGACGCTCTCTCGCTCTGCCGCAAGCCCGAGCATGGCGGCGGCGCCATCGAGCGTGGTTTCGCCAGTGATGCTTCGGTCGAGCACCGTGTACACGTTCGTGACGTAGCGGGTGCTCACACCCGGTCGTCGTGCAAAGCCCACCTCGTCACGTCCGTCGCGCGACTCGCCGCCGTGGAACCACGTTCCGCCCGGAACATCGCTGAGTTCGAGCACGAACGAAGTGGCGCCGTACCTGCGACGGTACTCGGCTCGCTCGCGCTTCGCCTCGGCTTCGATCGCCCAGAACACGTTGTCCACGGCCCACGACGACTTGTCGGCGCGCGCCGCCGAGAGACGCGCCAGCCACTCGTGGCGCGTGCTGACCTGACGTTCTGTATCCTCGCCGTGGTGCATGACCTCAGCGGGTCCGTCGATGCCGAAGAACACGTAGTCGCGATCGTCTCGCGCAAACGCATTGCCTCGCCCGGTGATACGTCCCGTGGCGATGATATGCGCCATCTCGTCAGGCGACACAGAACGCCACATCGTTCGGGTCGTGGCGTTCTCCGTCGGGTTGCGATGCGAGCGACGCTTCATCGCTAGCGGCGACGCGCCTTCTTCGAGCGGCGCGGCGGGTTCGGGAGCGCGGGACGCGGGAGCCTCATGAACCTCTCGTGCATGGACGCCTGCGAAACGTCGCGATCACGGTTACGCGGATCGAAATCCTCGCTGACGTTGGCGTGCTTGCTGATGCCTACGTCGCGACGGTACTTGAGTTCTCTTGCGCGCTCCTCCAGCATGTCGTCCCACTTCGTAGTTCCGGGGCCGAATGCCACCTTCGACGCCGCGCTACGCGAGAGAGCGAGCCCGTGTTTTGCCGCCCGACGCTGCAATCGCCGGATCTTCGTCGTCTCGTACGACGGCTTGCTCTTGCGCCGCTTGCCCTTCGCGCCGGTCTTGCTCTTGTGGCTGCGCTTCTTCGCCTCCGCGGCGACGTCTTCGGGCGAAGCGACGTACTTGCGCTTCACGAAGAACGCAGCCTTGCCGGTCTCCGAGTTCTCGTTGTACTGCGACCAGTTGCCGACCATTCCGCGGAACGATCGGCCTTCGCTGACGTACTCCTCCGAGTTGACCGGCATCGCGAGGTGCCAGCCGCCGAAGAAGTGGTAGCCGTTGACGTTGTTCCCGACGATGTAGAACGGAATGCCGAGATCGAAGAGGTGCTCCGCGCTCGACGCGGTGATCTTGACCAGACCGAGGCGTTCGGCGCTCTCGGCTTGCGCCCCGGACACGCGCTTGACTTGGAATTTCATGGTTGCTCCACCACGAACGATACACCGTCAATCGCGAGCGTGTCTAGCCTAGCTTTTCGATCGACGTTGACGTACGATCGTCCGACCATGCGAACTTTCCTCACGCTCCTCGCCCTCTTCTCGCTCACCTCCTGCTCGGACCCGACGCCCGCTCCGTCGGACGCGACGGTCGCGCACGACGCGGCCGACGCCGACGTCTCGCTCCCCTCGGACGTTTCGAGCGACGCGCTCAACGCTCCGGCCGACGCGAGCGACCTCGACGCAGACGCCACCGCCAGCGACTAGCGGCTGATCACTCGGGCGTGCGTAGGTCCGCTGCCCCACACCTTCGGCTTCGTCTCCGACCACTCCCCGTTCCCTCGCCAGTACAGAGTTCCGATCGTTCTGCGGTTTCGTCCGACGTGAACGAGTTTTGCCTGCGCCCTCTGGCGCGGCGTGTACATAGCCATCATTTCCTTCGTCGCCTCGACACGAGCCACGCGAAGGTTCGGCCATTGTTTTCTGTGAGCGATGCTGAACTTCTTGCCGGAGAACGACACGAGGTACCAGTGCGACGGCGGCGGAGGCTCGCGCTTGATCTCGCCGATGCCTTCGATGCCGCGGAGGTCGTCTTCGCTGCGGATCGTCTCGGGCATCGAGCGATGCCCGTCGATGGTGCTGGTCACGGTGATACGCGTGCCGTCCGCGGCGTCGAAGTCGTCGTCGCACGGGAACGGCTTGTCGCTGCGGATCATGCAGCCTCCGCCAGTGCGACGGAACACGCGAGGCTTGTCTTGCGTTGCGCTCATGGCGGGACTGTACACGTCGCGCCAGTAACGCGCAATACGTCAGCCGAACCAGCCACGATCGACCAGCCCGTCGAGCCGCACGCGACGCGTGCCGACGAACGCTCGCGCGTTGTCGCGGCGCTTGTCGAAGTCTTCGCGCGTGATGCCCGCGGCCTTGAGGTGCTGGCGCGCGACGTCGGCGTCACCGTCGATGAACTCCGCGACCGTGTACCACTCCCGGCAGAGGAGCGTGGAGCCCTTCGGATACCGCCAGCGCATGATGCGGACCTTGTACTCGGCGAGGCATCGAGAACTCATGCGCCGTTGTACGTTGCGAACCGAGCCATTTTCGCTCCGACGTCGGGGATTGCCGAACATCACGCCACGACGGTATACTTTCGACACTGCTCACGCTATAGTAACCGGATGCGCTGGTACAGTTCTGATCTTCACCTCGGCCACGACAACATCGTTTTCCTCAGCAAGCGTCCGTTCGCCGATGAAGCCGCCATGCAGTCAGCGATCATAGAGCGATGGCGTGCCGTCGTGGCGCCGGACGATGAAGTATGGCTGCTCGGCGACGTAGCCATGCGCGATGACTGGCGCGACCACCTCCGAACGATCGCGTGCCTCCCCGGTCGCAAGACGCTCGTGGCTGGCAACCACGACAAGTGCTGGATCGGCTACGGGAACAAGTCGCTGCGTTACCTCGACGACTACCGCGTGGCGTTCGAGAACGTTCTCACCGGCCCCGTGCCGATCAATGTCGATGGCATCGATTGCCTCGCGTCTCATTTTCCGTACGTGGACGAAGCGCGCGCAACGCCGGACAAGTACGCAGCGCATCGGCCGGTGGACGGTGGGCTCCCGCTGGTGTGCGGCCACGTCCACGAAAAGTGGCGACGGCGAGGCTGCATGGTCAACGTGGGCGTTGACCAGTGGAACTTCACGCCCGTCGCCGAGACTACGATTGCGGCGCTACTGCGGGCGGTGTGAGCACGGAGGCGATCACCAGTTCTTGATGATGGTCACGAGCCGCGCGTCGTTGCGGGGCTTGAGCACGACTTCTTTCTCATGCCCGAAGCCTCTCGATGCGAGGGGCGTGTCTGCTTGAGCGTGGTGCGCCAGAACGTCGCTCGCGTCCACGTCGTAGACCGCAACGAAGCGGGCGGCTCCGGCAACGTCGTCCGTCGTGACCGACAAGCCCGACGTCGCCGATGCCGACTCGCCCTTGAGGCGCCTGTACATCGTCGCGCTCGCGTCTCCGTGATGCGCGACGAAGGCTCTGCGTACCTCTGCGTCCCACGCCTCACGGCGCTGCTCCGACAACGACTCGTACGCTGCCATGAGCGCCTTCTTCGAGTCTGCGCTGCCGTAAAATACCCACTCGTTCATCGGCGGGTACAGTGCGTCGAGCGCCGTGGCATATGCCCGCGCCTCTCGGAACCCGTTCTTCTCCGCCCGTCGCCCTTTTCGTTTGCTCTCGAACTGCGCGAGCACGCCGTGGAGCCACGGGGCGATCGGGTCTTGCCAGCCGGTCACGCGATAGTGGATCGATGGGTCTCCTCCCCAGAGCAGCCACGAAACCGCAGCGGGCGACTTCGGGTCGCGCATACGCTTCGCCGACTCCGCCCTCGCGACGCCGTGACGGGCGAACCAGCCACGCATATCCTTTGCCTTCGCGTAATCGATCGGCTCGCCATCCGCGAGACGTTCCGCCCACCGCACGGTCTCACCGCGCAGACCCTTGCCTGCGTAGCCGTCACGCACCAGCAATAGCCCCTTGCGGAGCGCGGAACGTACTGCGGCGGGGGCGGAGAGACGCACCGGGTTGCGCTCTGTGACGCGAGCGTGCGCTCGCATCAATCGACCAGTTCGTTCCACGAGCGGATGATGAACTTCTTCTTGGCTACGTCGTAGGCGATGGTGTCGATGTACGCGTCGCCCATGTTGACATACAGCAACCGTGTGTCGCCGAAGTACCGATCGACCCACTCGCGGTCGTCACGAAGAATCGATTCCACCCCGTGCGCACTGAGCGCGCGATTGGCGCGTTCGAGCACGGCGGAGACGGAACTCCCGCCGACTACTGCCACCTCGCTCATCACGTCGCGCAGCGACTCAGCGTCGGCCATCGTGAACGTTCTGCCGTCGTGCTTCGCGTGCGGCGAAACCAGCTTGTAGATCGCCAGCGCAGACGGCGCACGGGCGTGGCCGCGAACGCTACCGAGACGAGACTTAGATGCCTCGTTGGCGCTATTGCGCGTGCTGCACCTCTTTGCCTTGGAGGCAGAAACAGCCGACCCTGATCGTTTCATCGGATTCTCCGTTTCGATTCTATCTCAGCCGCGGATACTCCGCGCTTGAGCGCGGAGAGGAGCGGCCAGTCAGAGTGTTGCAGCCTCAGACTTCTCCGCTCGCTTTTTCTCGGTCCACGCGTAGTCGTAACCGTCGGCGCGCTGCACGACACGACAGTGACGATGCGAGATGCCGTCCACCCGACCACCGCTCGTGAACACCGCGAAGTTGCCGGTTGCGCGGACCGCGACGCGTCCGGTGTGTGTGCCGCGTTTCTTTCCGCTCGGCACCACGGCGCGAACGATATCGCCCGTACGGAAACCATGCGACGACTTCGACCGCATCAGGTAACCGCGCGGGAACCCACTCGCAGTCACACGCGTTCGGCAGTAGCTACCGCGTCCCGTACAGCGGACGTAGAGCGTCGGGCGATCAAGCATCGCGACGCCGCCGACACGGCCGACGCAGACGGCATCGTTCGCGTGCGTCTTCGGCACGTCGAACCGGTGGCGGTTCCACTTCGTGCGTCCACCGCTCGCAGCCTCCACCGGCACCCCGATCGTTCGCAGTTCCGCGTCGAGCGCCCACCGCGTCGCGTTGACCGCGGCGGCGTCGCGCATCGGAGCCTTGAGCCCTGCCATGATCTTCGCGAGGCGTTTCGGATCGCGCTTGAGGAACGTCTCGACGGGCTGCGCGCCTTTGCGTTGATTGCACGGCCCGCAGGCTGGAACGAAGTCCGTCGGGCGTGACGGGCCACCGCGAGACTTCGGCCGAACGTGATCCAGTTGCAGCGGGACGTTTTCCGCGTCGCAATACGCGCAGGATCGGCCCCACTTCTCCAGCACGTACTCACGCGTCTCGTAACCGCGCAGCGTACCTTGCTGGTACTGGACGCCGCTGATCTCCGGGTTCTCCATGAGTTGCGTGTCGAAGCGCACGCGCTCGACACTGATCGCCGTCACCGGGACGAGACGCGAGAGTCGACGCGTCCACGTCATCGTGGTCTCGACGCGGTGCTTGAGCGACGGCGGCAGGCGACCCGATCGTCGCGACGACGCCCGGTTGTTGTATCGCTGTTCACGATAGCGCGTCTTGCGGCTGCGACGTCCGTGGCGGAGGCTCTTGCGCGACTCCATCGCCTTGTGAATCGCCGCGCCGCGGTGCTCCAACTCGATCTTGAACAGCACTGTTCGCGTCGGCCCTGAAACGTCGTCGCCGTTCGCGTCGAGCGACGTTTCGGCGGCGGGCGTCTCACGGACGACGGCGATGCCAGTCTTCTTCGAGCCCGGATCTTCGCAGAGACGGACGGGCTGTACGTCACCGCCGACGCGATCCTTGAGCCGAATCGTGAACGGCACCCGACGATGAACGACCGCACGGCCTTCGCGCAGGAGCTCCCGAGCACGCGCCGGATGGCACGGCATGAGCGGCTTCTTTTGCTTGTCGAGAACGCAGACTTGAATCGGATTCGGCATTACTACCTCTGCGCTTTCGCGCGTGACGGGCTCCGGTGGCTGCCGGAGCCGCTCCCCTCGTGAATGTTGATCGTCGCCCATGTACGCGCCCGTTTCTGTCTGACCCGACGTGACTACTGCGCGCACTGCAAGAGGGTACGGACTGAGGAAGCATCCGAACGTCGCACTTTAGCGTTCCGATCAACGTGGCGAGGCTCAAACGGGCTGCCAACCCTAACCCCGCTCACACTGGTAAACATGGGCTCGCTAGTCTCCCAGAAAGCCTCGCCCTTGCGGGTGATGTCGTTTACCCATAGCGAGTGATGCCGTAGTTCATGGCAGCGGCGGAATCGTGCGGAACGATGTGGATGCCGTCGCCGCGCGAGAACTCAGGGTTGCGTGTCGAGCGGCGACGCATCGCGTGCTCTCTCAGCGGCGGGCGAGCGGCGCGCTGGAGAGGTCTCCTGCACGATCGAGGAAGTAGAGCCGATTCTTTTCCCTCTTGATGCCCAGCTTCGCTTCGATGCGACGCTTGCCGCCTCGGCGACCGGCCTTGACGCTCTCCAGATTGCCGCGCTTCCCGAGAAAGTAGAGTCGGTCTTCTTCTCGCTCGATCCCGAGCCTTGCTTCCTTGCGACGTGCCATTTCGATTTCTCCGTGAGAGTTGCAGTTCTCTCCAACGGTACGTCTCGATGGCGAAGCAAGTCAAGCGATCGTTTCGGTGACCGCGTCGTTCTGAATACCGTGACGATCGCTACGGATTCTTGACGCTCGCGACATAGTAGCCGAGACGAGACATCACGTCGCCTTCGGTGCCGGAGTTGAACGAGTACACGTCCGTGTTGAGGATTTCGAGGATCGGAACGAGCCACACGAGATCCAAATCCCTAGCCTGCTCACGAAGCGAGAAGAACCACGTACCGTTGCCAGCGACGAACTTCGCGTTGTGCTCCCTGCATGCCGGAATGATGATCTCTCGACGGATATCGCTCGCGATGCTCTTGACGTGATTGTCGTACGCCTCTCGATGCGATGCGATCGTCCGCTAGATGCTGTTGACCTTAGCCTTCGTGATGATGCTCATGTGATTCCCATACTACCTTTCGGTCACCGCGTCGAGCATGACGAGTTCGCGGCACCGAACGCATCTGATCGTCCAGTGCCGCACCATGCGGCCGTGGCCGTGCTCGAAGTCCGCATCGAACGGGTCACCGTCAGCGTACTCAAGCCTCGCACCGCACGCGAGGCACTTCGCGCGAAACGACTTCGGGGAAACCTCGCGGACCGTCACGGCTTGACCTTCGTCCACGTCGGCCTGTAGCCCGCGCCACGGAGCGAGCCGCCGATCACGCGCATGGTTGCATCACGCAGCCCTCCGATCGATGTCCCACGCAGAGCCGTGTACAGATTATCGAGCGGGATGCGGACGTCACCCGCGACGATCGCGTCGCCTTCGAGTGTCCACCGCAGAGCGCCGAAAAGGTCGGACACGTCGTCGGCAGCCGAATCCGCGAGTTCCTCCGCTCTGTAACCTCCCGTGAAAACATTCTCGCGGAGCCGAGCCCCCAGCACGTCACGGCTGATCGTTGTATTGCGAGTCATCGTGTCTCCTGTTCGAGCAGTTGGTGCAGCCTCGCCACCGCAGCATGCGCTCGCAGTACGCGCCGCGAGGTTACGTAACCGAGGCAACCCATATCTTCTGAGTCGATCACGCTGTCGTCTTCGTCGTGTAGCTCGCGCAGCAGATCCTCACACTCATCGTGGCCGTCTCGATCATCGATGCGATCGATCGCCTCCGAGAGCCTGTCTCGCGTCCCGTCATCCTCCTCGTCGATATCGGCGAGACGATCGATGAGTTGCCTGCGCATCACCTCGCCGACGCGTCTCTTCGTGAGCACGTTGCCATCGAAGAATCGAGTCGCCTTGCTGGTGTGCGGATCGCTGGAGCCGCCGATCCAACAAACCACTGCGCGAGGATCTCCACCAGAGAACCCCTCCCATCCGCAGAAGTCGAAGTCGCCGTGAACGATCAGCGCGCTGCTGCCGAGCACGCGGATACGACAATGCATGTCGTGATCCCACGCTCCGTTGACACGCCTGCGCAGGAACCACTCGCGACCGTCGTCAGAACGGTCACTGATCTCGTGCTGAGCGAATGTCTTGCGACACTCTTCGGCGACTGCCGCTTCGTACTCCGAACGGTCTCTCGGTGTATCAGAGTTCATGCACTGCACTCAGCATTCTCCAGTTCTTCCATCTCGATCTCATCGTTCGGTGGTAACGTATGCGGCCACACGTATGCTCGGCCGTCCGCGAAGACGAACACGTACGTACAGTCGTGCCTCCAGTTTGTGCGCGGGTGCCAGTCGACGAAGAACACCACCGCGTCGCCAGTCCACCGCTCGCTATCGTCGTACGGCAGAACGTATCGATTGTCCTTGTCGCGAACTTCGGACGAGTTGACTGCCCCACGAGACACTGACACGACGGCGCCCTTCGGCACGACGACGTACTGGCGGAACTGCTCGATGGCGCGATCACGCATGGCGACCACCGCTCTCTTTGACACGGCGCATCTCCTCGCGCATTGTCTCCAGCTCCGATTCGAGCTCCTCTGTTCTATCGCTCAACGATTTGAGCGTTTTCAGCGACATCCTGTCGAGTTGCTCTTGCTTCTCCTTGTTCGCCATCTCACGGGAACGCGTACTGAACGCGCCTCGTTCGATACCTTCTTGCACGATCATCATGACGATCGTTTCGACCGCTGAATATTCCCTGCGTCGCTCCTCTGTTCGGAGGTACTCGTTAGGTGCTTGTAGAGACCCGCCTAGTTCCTCACCCCGCTCACGACCCGGCCACGGTTCACGCAGGAGCGCACTCCAGTCGGCGGTGACGCCAGCCCGCTCTAGCCACGCGGCGATACGGTGAACATCGTCGATGAAAAGTGGTGGCCTCGCGCCGTTCTTGACCGTCGGCCATCGCCTCACCTGACGCCACTCGGAATGGGGCGTGCGACGGTACTTCGCGCGCCACGACCAGCCATCTCGAACGCAGAGTGATGCTTCGGTCCACCCGCCTTTCTGCGCTGCAAGACTCGCCTCTGCACTCGCCTGATCGTCGTGGCAGTCAAGAATGAAGACACGCTCGAAGTCAGAGTCGCGCAGAGTCCGATTGATAAGCAGCGTGAGCGGGAACCTGCCAGCGGCGATCGTTTTCACGTCGGACCTCCCATACCATCGAGCATCGCGCGGCGCTCCTCATCGATCTTGTCGAGGTTGTAGCCGCCGTAATCGGCGAGCAGAACGTCGAGACGCTCCGCGATCGGTTGCTCGCCGAGAAAGCCTCGCGGCTCACGTTCCTCCGTCAGCCACTCGGCGAACCGACGGACGTGCTCCATGCCGCACGCAGCATCCTCCGTTTCTCGGCGAGCATGCTCCGGGTACTTTCCCGCGTCGTGCGATGAACTCATTGCGCCGCCGCCACGTAGATCGCGAGCGTTGCTGCCGCGAGCGCGATGATTTTGAACCACCGCACGCCACCGCCGCGAGCCGATGGAAAGTGCCACCCTTCGTACAGGGACGCGGAGAACGAGAGCGTTACCGCGAGCCAGACGAACGCCGCCCGAGCCGCCGACGGCGGGATGGCGTGACCGGCAGCGACGTGGATGCCAAGAGCGGTTGCGAGGGGATACGAAAGCGTGATGAGCGAGTGCGCCGCGACGGCGATCTTCGTCGTGCCTTCGTCCGTGCGACGGGACACGATCGCGCACGCAATTGCGCACGCGAAGAATGCGATGGTCAAGAGCATGATTCCCTCCAGTACCTAGACGTTGTATTGACCGCAGCGATTCACTCGCCGTCGTCGAGCGCCGTGACGTGACTACGCGGTCGTCTATTCAGAAGAAACGACCGAGCCTCTTGAGCGCGCCGCCGAACGCTGCGAGCGCGGCACGCTTCGCGGCCTCACGATCCGCAGCATCGGCCTTCGCGCGAGCCTCCTGCGATTCAGCCTCCTTCCGCTTGCAATCCTCCATCATGCGCCGCGCGGTAGCGCGCTCGCTTTCGGTGGACGCACTGTTCTCTGCGATGGCCCTCAGACGCTCGTACCGGCTGCTATCGGCCATGCTGGTTCTCCATACGCGAGGCGACGGTCAGACCGATATCCGTCCACGTCACCTCTTTTCTCAGCAGCCGGTACGTCGCCATCGCAGCCTCGATTGAGTCGGAGAGCGAAGGCAACTCCTTCGCGACATACGCGAGAGCCTCTGCCGGGGAAACGCCACTGGCCACGACCGCTGACGCTACGCTGCTCGGGATCGCACGCATCACCGGGCGCAGGATGACACCGAACAACGTTGTCGACGTGCCGCTAAGCCTCGCCGCCTTATGCACCTCCGCGAGCCACGACATCAGGAAACAGATCACCGCATCCTGATGTTCCACGCGCTCTTTCAGAGCCGCGACCTCTTCATCGAGCGTCATCGGCACCTCCGACGATCCTCGCCAGCGCAGCCTCTCGCGGATCGGATACGGTCACCTCGCCGTTTTGATCGCATGAGACGCAGTACGCGGACGGAGTTCCACGGAGCGCGCCGCGACGACGGATCTCGAACGACGCGCCGCACTCGATATACCCGTAAACGTTCGTCTTCACACGAACGCACGGGTCGAAGTCAGAGATGCCGCGCGCGAACTCGTGCCACCCGACCGGAGCCTTGTGGGGATATCGGTAACGCACGCGCTCTTGAGCGAGGATGCGGTCGAGTGCGTTGGGGATGCGCTCCGTCGCTACCATCGCATCCCAGCGTTCGGCGGGCTGTGCGGCGCGCAGATGCCACGATCCGTGCTCGCCTGAGTGATCGCAGACGAACAGGAGCGCGCCGCGTCCGGGCGATGACACCAGACGTCCACCGATGACATCGCCGCGCATGTCGAGCTTCACCGCCACGGGACGATCGGTATACAGGCTCGACTTGCCAACGAAGATTTCGCCGTCTCGAAGCGCGATCCCGTCGACCGCCTTGCCGTTCTCGATTGTGTACGCTCTCATCGCTCCGCCTTCACTACGCCTTTGCCGTCCGAGATCGCGCACGCTGCCTCTTCGGCGCACGACTCGAAGCCCGCTCCGACCGCTGCATCACTCTGCGACTCGCGAAGACCATCGATCTCGCGCCGAAGCCGCTCTGACTTCGCACGCTCGGTCTCAGCGAGAACCGATTGCCAGACGTACATCAGCGAGAGCACGCCTACTCCGATCGCGACTGACACGCGAGCGTTCAGCGGCGCTGCGTCCATGCCGAAGAACGATGCCACGTCGACCGCGAGCACCCTCGCGAGCATGACCGGCCAGAACGTTGTCCAGACGAACGCCATCGTACGGCCGCGCTGCGCAGGGTCCAGAAGCGGCAGGAGAAGACGGCGCACCTCGGAGAATAGAACAGAATCCTTCGTATTGCTCATTGTTTCACCCTCGGAACCATCGAGTCCGCAAAGCGGCCGAGATTCTCCATCGCCTCCCTTGACTTCTCCACCTCTGCACCGATGCCATGCGCGGCGAACCACTGATCGAGCGAACGACCGACGACTTCTGGCGCGACTTCTGCGGCTGCTGTCGCGGCAGTCTTCCACTGATCTTCTCGTTCCAGCGCTCGCCGAAGCCGTCGCTCCGCACTGCGCCGTCCGATGTTCTCCGCACTGCATGC
>JACCDG010973147.1_pt1 | contig 32194 bp, 23 predicted proteins | sample 7442471 | NCBI WGS metagenome assembly JACCDG01 (sample SAMN15323444, study PRJNA562643) | freshwater metagenome | isolation source: river surface water | place: USA:Blue River Watershed | collected 2017-08-17 | reverse complement strand
GCGCTGGAGGGTACACGGGACTCGGTGGTGGTGGCGCAGCTTGTGGCGCGCTTGGGTCAACAGCGCCTGTTTGCAGGGTAACACGCACCGGAGAAGATGTCGCTGAAGCTACATTATAGTTATCAAACGCACGAGCTGTAATGGTGTATTGTCCACTTCCCTGCGCATTAACCCAACTTACCGCGTATGGCGCCGTATAATCGGAATCAAGAAGCGCGCCGTTAATGTAAAATGAAACACGATCAATTGTACCGTCTAGATCCGATGCGGTAGCAGAAAACGGAATCGTTGCACCAGGCGGATATGTTGCGCCTTCTTGTGGTCCGGTTAGCGTTGTTGTTGGTCGCTGGTTCCCCGGCGGAGCTGGTGGGTACACCGGACTTGGGGGTGGTGGTGCGGCTTGAGGAGCATTAGGATCAGGTACACCCGTTTGAATGACAAAATGAATAGCCGCTGATGTACTTGCGGTATTGTAGCTATCGTACGCACGTGCAGTCAGTGTATACGTGCCATTTGGTGCTTGCGCATTAAACCAATAGGTAGAGTATGGTGCTGTTCTGTCTGTATCAAGAAGACCTCCGTTCACATAAAACTCAACACGATCAATCGTATCATCAGGGTCAGTCGCATTTGCAGACATGGGGATATTTGCTCCGGGTGGAAATTGTGTTCCCTCGGTTGGCGCACTCAACGTAACGGCAGGCGCACGATTTCCTGGCGGCGCTGGTGGGTACACAGGGCTTGGTGGTGGTGGAGCAGCGCCTTGTGCATTTTGAGCGGCATTTGGGTCCGGGGCACCGGTACGAAATACAATTAAAACCGGCGTAGAGGTGGCACCAACATTATAATTATCGTATGCACGAGCATAAATGGTATACGTTCCATCAGGAACCTGAGCGTTATACCACGCCGAAGAATATGGCGCGCTAAATGACTGACCGAGCCGGACATTGCCGATATAAAACTCAACCCGGCTTACCCTACTATCATCTGTCGCATTCGCACGCAAGGGCACATTTACCCCAGGAGGAAACACATCACCATTTTGCGGATACGTCATCGACACTGTCGGAGGCTGATTGTTAGCCGGCGGTGGTGATGTTGACCCACCAGTTACACTGATATTAATCGTTGCGATATCAGTTACCGCTTGAGCACCATCGTTATCAAACGCGCGCGCTGAGATAGTATATGCGCCATCAGGAACTTGGGCATTAAACCAAACCAGCTCATACGGAGCAGTGGCATCTGTCCCAAGTCGCGTATCATTCACGTAAAAATCCACATGGTCGATAGTGCCGTCTATATCAGAGGCAGAAGCTGACATGGCAATATCGCTTCCTGTAAAAAACCCTGCCCCATTTACCGGTGATGTAAGCGTAATAACCGGTGCCACGGTATTTTGCCCGACACCAAGAGGCGGAAGATTCGTATCTCCGCGACGATGGGCGAAAAGCCAATTCAAAACAATGTTAGGAAATTCAGTATTAAAATTTGGTAAATGAGACCCGCCCTGAATAGACCACATTTGTGCTTCATATCCTGGTGCACAGCCACTGCGATACGCCAAGATCATCGTATCAACGCCCGGGTAGGTCGTAAGATCAATGTCTGGCACGACCGTACTTTGATTAATATTACACCCCAACCTTGTTGCCCATCGCCGAGTGAGATTAGGGGTACTTGGGTACGCCCCAGGATTCCCATTGTACAACACAGTATCATCATTTAGACCATGAATTTCAAGAATGCTTACCGGTGTCGTGGTACCATATTGGGAATCATCGTCAAAACCAGAACCAACCAAATCAACAATTGCTGTCAAACGATCAGGAATTTCGTACGCTAACCGTTCAGATAAAAACCCACCGTTTGAGTTACCCACCAAATACACTTGGGTTGGATCAATAGGATATCGCTGAATCGCCTCATCAATTAACCCACGAATATACCCGACATCATCAACCCGAGAATTGTCGAAGTCACAACATGCGGGAGTTGCATTCCAAAATGATGTCCCCTGGTTATTCCTCGTCCCATCAGGAAGGATCAAAAAGAAATTACGACTTTCGACAAGTGGAGTCATGCGTAAAATTTGCTGATCATACGAATACCCGGTCCAGCTGTACCCGTGAAGACCGATCACAAGCGGCCTTCTATTTGAAGCACTTGCACCTGAGGGAATGTAAATCGGCGCAGGACGTGACCCCCCTACCGTGGCCGTGACTGCGGTGACAGTATTGTTTACTGGCGCATTACTAACTGCACCCGCTACGACAGCAATGGTTCTAGTCGCTGACGTTGTCAATGCACCATCGATGTCGATAGCTCGAACTGTAATTGATTTTGTACCTGTTGTTGCCCCTGTCCACGTATACGAATATGGATACACACTGTCGGTACCAAGAAGTGAAGTTCCATTATAAAATGATACACTGACGACTGCCCCATCAATATCTGATGCATTAGCCGTAATAACAATGGGCTGACCTTGCGTGATCGACGCACCCTCTACAGGAGAAATAGCACTTACGGTCGGAGGTACGTTTGGCGCGCGTACGGGTAGCGCGTTCGCCGGCCCTGTACAATTTGCCCACCAGCACGGATGATCTGTCACATAATTCATGAGTGCGGTATATTTTGGCGCAACAAGCGGTGACTGACTTTGGTATTCAAGCGCACCAGGACTCCCCCACAATCCAGCAGCGCGGACATTATAGGAATGAACAAACAACTGTCCTCCCACTCCTCGCCACGCATCCAAAAAGTCGGTGTACAATTGCCCCATGCGTTGGTCACGATTCGCAGCGATAAATAAATTACTCAGAGCAACATTGTTTCCTTCCGCGCCAACACCAGCAAGATGCTGCCCCCCTTCATATGCGAAAAGAGATGTACTAGGATATCGCGTCCGTAGCAATGCGGCATCGGCCGTGAGCGTTTGAAGTACCTGTGGCAGTGATGAAAAACGAATTTGGGAAAATACCCGTGTAACATCCCATGTACTTACTGACGCATCCTCACCTAGTTCTGACCCAACGTATGGAGCCACCGCCACAGCATCAGTGACCGCACTTGCATTTCTCCAACTTAAAATGTCGGTATACATGTCTGTATTTCCCAATTGAGCGCTCAAAATGCGGACCAAACGATTTGTCCCACCGAACACCTGAGTAAAGATGCTCTGCGTTTCGACGGCTCTTTGGCTATACTCCCGACGCTGTCCTACCAAACATTCTGGCACCCATCGTGGATACGGATGACCCTCACAGTACACACCATTTCCGGGTGTTTGGTCTTGATCACAGCCACCACGAATATCCATATTTCTCGCGCATCCGGCTACGGCGAGGTCACGCGACTGCGTGTTCACCGTATTCCATGGTTCATTTGAAAATTCAATATACACTTTTCTATTTGACCGAAGACGGTCACGGGTCAGTGTAGCAAGTTCACGCACAAACGCATCAGACGCAAGATGTGGAATAGACCACCACGGCGCCGCGTCGATACGGTTCGCAAGGTCGATCATCACATCGACTGGCATCTCCGGCCAACGCGCATCGAGTCGTTCAACGTAGTCAGACATTTCCCGGACTGGTGAACTGTCGGTTCGCATACTGTGCGCAAAACGAAGTACCTTATACCTCTTAATATTATTGAGGAAAGTGGGGTGAAAAATTTGTGTATCGTAATTTGTGGTAAATAATTGACATTGCGCCCCTGCGTTACATTGCGATGCGGTCGTACAGTACGCAAATAAATCATTCGCGCACACGCCGCCCGGCATGATCACTCGAATATTACGAACATACTCTGCGGGATCCGTTTGTGTAATGATCAGAAGAAAATGCCCATCATAACGAGACACGTCAACAATATCTCTCCCTGGACTTGAAAGAATATCATTTTTTACTGCTGTTCCACCGTATTCCACCGTACCCCGACCATCGTAGAGCACTGTATACCTTCCGGTTGGATATGGATTTCCTGCGTCATTACTAAAAATGATCGTTCGGGCCACCTGACCACCATTCGGCGTATCAGTCCGAAGCGAGCGCACCCACCCATGCTCATCAAGATCAAGAGTCGGACCACAGCCCCAACATCCGTTTCGCTCACCTGAAATCCACGGTCGCGACTGTTTAAACGCATCAACGAAAGGCCATTCACCGTCAGTATCATTAATATAACCAAGGTTTGTTCCAAGGGGAGATGAATAATTTGCCGCAACCGTTTGTAGCGTTGGTGGGCGCGTTGGTGGCGGAAGAGGCACTTGTGGTAGATTGAAAACCACCTCTGGAACAGCCCGCAACAACCGCTCCTCAAAACTCATGGTAGTTGTAATTGTTTTCGTCAAAAATGGAGTTGGATTTTTACCAAAAAGTTGTGCCTTTGTGATAACCGCTATGCGATCTAACCTATACCTTCCCCGAATCGTCTCAGCTGAGGTCACTTGTTTTTCTTCAATGGTACCAATTTCTGTTCGCCTTACCTCGTACACCTCCGATGTATTCGCGTATTTAAATAAAAATGTGTTTGGAATATCCACTGCGTCTTGAATTGACGACTGAAACGCATACTGATTGAGTGCTATTTCTGTTACATCTTCAATCCAATTCCACGATAATCCCAAATCCTGAAACACGGTTTCGTCCACAATGTGATACCGATGGTCGTTAAGAATAATGTACACTTTTGGGTCATTGGGAATCTTAACAAGCGAACCCTGATCAAACTTCTTTCTTGGGCCATAAGGTAAAAATGATACCGTCTCATCCAGAACAATACTTCCCAAGACACTTCTTGGCACAACACGTACTTGTTTCCATGTAGAAAAGTGAGAAAAGTATACGTCAGGATTTCGAATGGGTTGTTTTTTACATTCGCTTGTTATGTAGTACACACTACTACTGCTTGGCGATTTATAGGGCATGTCTGTGTCTACCGTACATGGAAGAGCGAAACCCACTTGCACATACCGAAACAAAATTCCAAACAGTGCGAGTGCAATGTACGGAGCAAATTTTGCAACCTGTCTCATATATTTGAACACGACTACACACTGATTGTTGCTGTGCAATCAGCGACCGATGTAGGCACAGCCCCTCGAATATAATCGAAGTCAGCCTGAATATCAGGAATACCATTGGCATTGGCAGCCACCACTGACATACCCACTTGCAGTGTATTTGGCAAGTCAGCACGAGTAAACGTATCCCGAAGCGACCATGTCTGCTCATTATCGGTTGATATATACGCCTGAAATGTTGATCCGACACGACATAAACGTAAACTCACATTAATAGTACTACCCGCCACAGGAGTAATTGATGCATCGCCTGAATTGATAGTGTTCAGATTAGCGAGGCCGTTTGCCGAAAAATGATTGCCAAGAGCAAGCTCAACCCAATTTTGATTTGCAGACCCAGCAGACGCTGGGTCACGCGCTAAAAGACCAGCGGCATTATAAATACTCCCTGGCGCAGATTGCGGATTACCTACACTATGCGCGCTTAGGCGTGTTGAAACCACAAAGTTTCCCGTAATATCTTTGTAAATAAAAGGGCCGACCGAGGCACTATACCACGCGATATTATTTGAAGACGGAACCAGTACCATATTCCCCCCGAGTGTAGAGTTAATATTCCACGTGGCAATTTGGTTTGCAGACCCCTCAACTGTTTGACGATTCGACCAGTTTGTCAATGTTGACGCACTCGAAAAATCGTCACTATATCCAGCCACAGATGTAAGCGTCTGACTTGAAGGACTTGGCGTTGGTGTTGGACTTGGCGTTGGGCTTGGTGAAAGCGCTGGAGGCGGAGGCGCTACGGTTACCGCTGGCGCGAGTGTGCCTATACAATCTGACACAGACGTTGGCGTACCAGCTCGAATGAAAGAAAAATCCGCTCGCATGTCGTTTGAACCAGCCGCTGCGACTACCATCATACCCACCTGTAACGTGGTCGGAAAATCCGTACGAGAAATGGTGTTTGACAGTGTCCATGTTTGTCCGCTATCAGCAGATACATAGGTGCGAATAGTTGAACCGATACGGCAAATACGAAGAGTGGCAGAAAATGACCCTTGCTGCGCGATCACGGCGTTTGTCGCACCATTCACAGTACTCAAATTTGTAGTTCCAACCACCCCAGGGTCGGCAGTACCGACATTATTGGTAACCCAATTTTGAATACCGGATGCACTTGATGGGTTGCGAACAAGAAGACCTGCGGCATTGTATTGCTGACCTGAAGCCTGTGATAGTGATGTCAAACTATGCGCCGAAACCTGCGTAGACACCACAAAATCACCAGTTATATTTTTATAAATGAAGGGGCCTACCGAGGTGTTATACCACGCGACATTTCCTCCTGCAGGGGCTAACGCCATGTTCCCGGGAGATGTCATATTAATATCCCAGGTTGCGATTTGCGCGCCTGTTCCTTCTATTGTTTGACGATTTGACCATTGGGATAACGTATTACTATCAGTAAATTCATCACCATACCCACTAATTGCTGTTACTGAGGCAGCTGGTGTTGGACTTGGTGTTGGACTTGATGTTGGTGAAGACCCACCGGAACTACTTGCTGGAGAAATGACCCCCGTACAGTCTGCTTGGTTTGAAGGCACACCAGCACGAATATAGTCAAAATCCGCGCGAATATCCGCAGGCGAACTCGCCGCAACCGCCATAAGACCCACCTGAACAATCGTTGAGAAATCGGCTCGCGTAACTACGTTCGTTTCCACCCACGTCTGCTCATTGTCTTGAGAAAGATATGTTCGAATAGTGGATCCGATGCGACAAATACGTAGTGCGGTAGCGTAGCTTGCCTGCTGGGCAACTACCGGATCTGAAATACTATTTACTGTATTGACGTTTGTTACACCAACAATACTCCCAGCATGGAGACCAACATTATTGGTAATCCAATTTTGATTTGTACTCGCCGTTCCTGGAACACGAACAAGAAGGCCAGCCGCGTTTGAAATTTGTGATGGAGCTTGTGTCGTTGAATTAAGTGCGTGCGCAGAAACATGTGTGGTGACGACGAAGTCTCCAGAAATATTTTTATATAAAAATGAACCAAGTGAGGTATTGTACCAAGCCACGTTTTGACTCGGAATTAACGTAAGTGAGCCTGGTACCGTGGTGTTTATCGTAAGACTTGAAATTTGATTTGCTGTTCCCTCAACCGTTTGGCGGTTTAACCACTGTGACAACGTAGACGCATCTGAAAATTCATCACCGAAACTTGGTACTACGGGTAATGGCGCTGATGAACTTGCACCTGCTGTCGCCGCGGGAAGATCAAGAGTACAATCACTCTGCGCACTCACGGTTGCAAATCGAGCATAATCAAAATCAGATCGACCATTAAAAGGACTGTCCCAATTACCCGCAATTAACCCAACTTGAAGAGTACTTGGAAAATCGGTACGGACAAATCGGATAGGGTTACCTACCGCATTACTCGAAATTCCTGGTGTAGCCAACATACGCCCATTCCCTTCAATTCCTGTTGTGCTCTCAAACACCTCTTCAGCCCAACCAGTTTCATTATCAAGCCAATGGTAGAAATATATTGTTGAACCTACACGACATACCCTAATTCTACCACTCCGCACACCGCCTGCAGTGTCGGTAAAATAGAGGGTTGATAGGGTGTCTGGAGTTCCAGAACGCGTTGTTTTCGCTTGACGCCCAGGCTGAAACACCTGCTGCCCAATATTATACATAACCCAATTTTGCTGCCCAACAGCGGAAACTGCGGTTGTAGCACTACCATTTTGACGAACAGGGCCCGCCGGATTACGTATAATAATTCCAGCCTCTTTAAACGTACCTGATGGCTGAGCGTTGACATCATCTGCCCTTCCCACACGAGCCGAAACTTCAATCACAAAATTCCCAGTAACTGTTTTGTATAAGTACGCGCCTTGTCGATCGCTGTACCACCCATTTTGGTCGACAGCTGAAGAAATCATGGTCAGGCGTCCAGGAACCGTTGTGCCGATATTTATTGTGCTTAGCAAATCTGAATTGAGTTGCGACCAATTTGCTAGCGTTGATGGTGTGTTGAACTCGTCACTCAACAAAGTGTTATTAGTTAACGCAGGATTAGGTGTTGGTGTTGGCGTTGGAGTTGGAGTTGGTGTTGGAGTTGGTGTTGGAGTTGGAGTTGGGGTTGGCGCTGGCGTTGGAGTTGGAGTTGGTGTTGGAGTGGGTTGTGGCACTGTAACAGGCGATGGAACAGGAACTCGAATAAACTCAACAGATGGTGATGTAGGGTTCGGTGTAGGTGTAGGTGTTGGAGTTGGAGTGGGTGTTGGTTGTGGCAAAGGTCGGACCGCGGGAGCGCTACCCGTAGCGTTGGCAAAAAAGCGAGCAGTTGGCAAAGTAGCAATACGATCGGCACGAAAATTATTTCGAGAAATTTGTGTAAAACTTGAAAGATACCTTTTCGTTAAATCACTCCCGGCATCTTGTTTTTCAAGAGAATAGACTTTAGCATCTTGCGGGTATTTAAACACTAACGTAGGAGGAATAGTATCTACCGAGGATATCGCTGTTTGCACGATAAAACGTTGAACAACCTCAGGAGTCACATCTTCAATTTGATTAAACTGATACCCTAACATACCTCGAAAAACTGTTTCGTTTTCAATCGGATACAATCGAATACCGTCTAAGACGAGGTAAACTTTTGGATCATCCACCGTTTTCAAAAGCGATCCATTTAAATATACACGCCGTGGACCCCATGGCAAAAAAGAAAGTGGATGGTTCGGAATGCGATTCAAGATGGCCGGCGTGGTAACACGCACATCCTTCCATGAAGGAAAATGTGAGAAATACACCGCAGGATCTTTAATAGGTCTTTTGCGACAATCGGACGAAACGTAATAAACTGAGGGACTTTGTGGTGTTTTATACGGAAAAAGAACCTGAAGCGGACACGTGCCTGTTTGTCCTTCTACCCCCGTAAGGCCGCTTAAAAACATGAGAGTAATGAAGGCAAACACACCCAATCCGACATACCATTTTTTCTCACGAACAATCGATAGATTCATAAGACACCACGTGAACCACGGTCGTTTACCTAATCTCAAAAACGACTACAGTATGAAGAATAACATCATTTGAACCAGCCTCAATTGAGGGAGACGACATAGCCATATCTGCTTTTGCAGATGTCGCATATAGTGGCACCGGACCACCCGCCCCTTCTTCGTATTCATCATACGAAATAACAGACACCAGACGAACGCCGAGAGTACTTGCGAGCATACGAGCCTTTTTTTCCAGCTTTTTCATTGCATCCATACGAGCCGCCTCTACATAGGCATCGCGATCATCAAACGTAAATTCGAGACCGCTCACGGTATTCGCGCCAACTTCACCAGCCAAAGCTAATACGGCATTCGCCTTCGTTAAATCACGAATTTTAACCGTCACATTTTGATGCACTTCGTAACCCGTAAGTACGCGCCCTTCTTTTTCGCTATACTGATACTGAGGATATACATTATAATTTGCCGTTTGAATATCGGCTTCGGCAATCTCAAGCGCCTTAATACGACCAACCAAATCAGACATCACTTTATTATTTTTTTCTTGTGCCTCAGAAACTGTTTTTGCCTCAGCAATCATACCAATCGTTGTTACGCCAATATCGGGTTTGACCGTCACCTTTCCTTCAGCATCTACGCGTAGGATGCGTTCAGTTTTTGGAGCATACCCAATAGTTTCGTAATTGCGTAAATTATTACGAATAGAAGTACCCACCCACACTATGGCATACGCAATAAGCACGCCGATAAGGGTCAGAATAATTTTTCGACCAAAATGTTGTCCGAGCATTCCATGATGAACAACGTGGGTTTGTGGCTCGCGTGGACCACTAGAGCGTGTGACAGGCATAGTAAAGAAAATAAATAACAAAAAGATATGACTTAGTATATCATATCCTTTGTGCTCATGCTACTTTTTTCTTTTCTCTTTCTTTTTTTGTCGCAGCGCTTCAACCCCTGGTAGCGCTTCTCCTGCAATATACGACAACATCGCGCCCCCACCAGTTGAACAAAGCGAAAATCCACGCTTAGCTTTTGCTTGTGTTATTGCTTCAATGGTTTCGCCACCACCAGCGACCACATAGACACCTGATCTTTTTTTTGTACCGAACGCACGAGCCAGCCGCAATGTTCCTTTAGCATACTCTTCTTTTTCGAAATACCCCATCGCCCCGTTCCAAATAACCTTTTTTGCCTCACGGAGAAGCGCCCTGTACGTCGCAATGGTTTTTGGGCCTATATCAAATATCGCCTCACCTTTTTCTGCGAGCGCCACAGGATGTTCAGACACCTTGACTACTCGCACACCACTACCATCTTTCATACCGACAACCACATCAAGAGGAAGCACGGTTTTTCGGTGCATGGCTATCCGTTTAGCAACAGAAAAAAGAGTAGTGTCGACAAGAGAATCTCCAACTCCGTACCCAAGCGCCGCAAGACACGTATTGGCAATTCCCCCACCTAAAAGTAGAGCATCACTTTTTTTTTGAAGCGAAGTAATGAGGGGTATTTTTGTTTCAAGCTTGATACCGCCAAGAAGAGCCACATAAGGACGCTTCTTCTTTTGTTTGAGCGCATTGAGCCCTTGCATTTCTTTCGTCAATAAAAACCCCGCGTATGACGGGAGATACTCAGGCACAAGTGCCACACTCGTATCTGCCCGGTGCGCCACAGCAAACCCGTCATTTATATACACATCGGCAAGCGAGGCTAAAAACGACGCAAGCAAACGACTTTTCTTTTCCTCAAGAGAGGAGAAGCGAATATTTTCACAGAAAAAAATGCTACCAGGCCTGCCCTCGCCCAGCACTTGACTGAGTTGTTTTTTGTTTTCTCTATCCAAACTCCATGCCGTTGGAACAAATTGTATCGGTTTTTGCACTAAAGCTTCGAGGCGTTCTGCCACGGGTTTCAGGCTGCACTCTTCACGAACCATGCCACCAGGGCGACCAAGGTGTGACACAATAATTGTGATGGCCTCTTTCTTTTGCAAATACATTAACGTTGGAAGCACCGCCTTAAGACGAGAATCATCGATTACCGCACCCTTTTCCACAGGCACATTAGCGTCGATACGAACAAGTACCGGCACACCCTTTAGCGAAGTAAGCGAACGTAAAGATTTGATAACACGTGTCGCCATATTATGCGCCCACAACTACAGCCATTTCTATTAACCGATTCGCATAGCCCCATTCGTTATCATACCACCCAACCACCTTTACTAAAGTACCACCAACCACCATGGTGAGGGGTAAATCAACGGTCACTGAATATGGAGTCCCAATAAAATCACTCGAAACCAGTTCACGCTTGGTCACAGCCATAATTCCCTTCAAGTGTGTTTGTGATGCTTTGAGAAATGCCGCATTTACCTCTTCAACCGTAACAGACTTCTTTAACACAACCGTAATATCGGTTAGCGACACTGTAATGGTTGGAACACGGATCGCTAAACCGTCAAATTTATTTTTTAATGTGGGTAATGTTTCAGTGACCGCGATGGCTGCACCCGTAGATGTCGGCACAATGTTTTGTGCGGCAGCACGCGCGCGGCGTAAATCGCGATGCGGTCCGTCTTGCAAATTCTGGTCGGCAGTATACGAATGAATGGTCGTAAGCATGGCTTTTTCTACCCCAAACACCGACTCTAAAACCTGCATCATTGGTGCCGCGCAGTTCGTCGTACACGACGCATTGTTTACCACTCCGTCACCTTTGTACCCTTCATCGTTCACCCCAAGCACAAGGGTTTTCATGTCATCTTTCCCAGGTGCTGAAAGCACTACTTTTTTTGCTCCCGCCTTGATATGCAAGCCCGCGCCCGGTGTGTCTGTAAAACGTCCGGTACACTCTAACACCACATCTATTTTGAGCGCTTTCCATGGTAATTGTGCTGGATCTTTTTCAGCACACGCCTGAATTTTTTGCTTTCCCACAATAATATGTTTTTCGTCATGTGACACTTTTTCTTGCATGGGTGGATAGGCCGTATCAAACTCAAGAAGGTGCGCGAGGGTGCGTGTATCGGTGAGGTCATTAATCGCAACCACTTCAATATTTTTGTGAACACGGGATGCGCGAAGCGCGTGACGACCAATGCGTCCAAACCCGTTAATCGCAACCCGAATTTTTTTCATACGAAACATATGAGTTAAACGTGATGTTTGCGGCCAAACACAGTAGCGGCGAGAACGGTGGTAAGTGGTACAGCCACCATAAGTGTGGCACTTCCAACGAGCATCCGAACAATCTCTTCCATGACAAGTTCACTATTTACAACCACCCACAACGGCTTATCGTACACATGAAACAGAAGGAGAAGTGGTAAGGCTGTTCCAGTATACGCCAAAACAAGCGTATTGACGAGCGAAATAATATGTTCTTTCCCCACACGTAAACCGCGAGTATATAGTTCACGCCATGAAAGCGAAGCATTTGCCTCGGCAATTTCTTTCACTGTTGCCGCCTGAGCGGTCGTCACATCATCAAGTACCCCGAGTGTTCCAATAACAATTGCTCCAACCAGAAGTCCGCGTAAATCAGAAAGTGGTGTACCAGCCGCCCCCAAAAAAAAGGCTTCTTCGGTGCCAAGACCAGCGAGACGAGTGCCCACCACCGCCAGATACGATAACCCAAGCGAAAGCCCGACCGTGCCAACGGTAGCCGCGGCCGCAACACTTGTTTGCTTATTAAAACCATGCGCGACAAAAATGGTCACACATGAAATAAGTACCGCGACTCCAAAACACACAGCAACTGGATTATAGCCTCGCAAGAGCAGAGGAACCATGATAAAAATAATGGCTGCCAAACTGAGACCAAGTCCAAAAAAGGCAGGAATGGCTTTGCCTCGCGCCGCAACAAGGGTGAGAAGCACAAACAGCACAATGAGCCAATACATACTTTTAAGACGATAGACATCACTAACGTAGTAGAGTGGTTCGTCTTCAATCACGGCTTTTCCCATCACAAGTGTCATCTTTTTTTTTAACATGTGTGTTTGTTGCGTTTGTGGCACCTCATACTCAAGGGTAAATACATTGCCCGCCTCGGCACCACCAAGAGCCCGCACTCGAACCGTCTGCACTACCGTCTCACCGACGCCATCGTCAGCTTTTTTTTCAGACACAACCTCTTCAACACGTCCGCGAAAAAAAACATCCTGCACTGGCGTAGGCTCAGGCACGCTCACCTCTTCTGCCTTGGCAGGTAAAAAAGATACGAACGTACTGAAGAAAAAAAAGAAAAAAATGAATAATCGAGTTCGCATAAAAAACAGTATTTCTTCCATTATAACAAGCCAAACAAAAAAAGCCTATCCCGGGCCTTTTTTGCTCTCCCAATACGTGAGAAATGTACACATCCAAACGACAGACATCGTTTGCTACTTTATGACATGAAAAATTTCATGTCATAAAGAACATATGGTGTCTGGCACGAAGACACCAACGAGAACAGGAACACCTCAGCGTGCCGCCATGCTTGCACATGGACCGTGAAGTTGGTTGCCTACTTGACGACCATGAGGAGCGGGTTACCGCTCACCTTGAGGAAGGAGCGGCCCGCGTTGCCGAGGCGGCGCTCGTAACCCACTCCCCAGGTGAGCGCGACCCTGCCGTCGACGTGGCGAACCAGGTCCCCACCCCCCTTCGAACAGCCGTAGTCGGCTGCCGCGACGATGACCGCGGGCGATGGCTCGCCCTTCTTCGGGTTGGGCTGATCGATCGGCGTGACCGCCTCGAACACACAACTCTTACAACAAGGCGGGCACCCCGCACACCCGGTCGGACCTTTTTTGCTGAGCTCCATGATTTCCCTCTTTCCCTGAGGACACTGTTGTTCCCCAGCGTAACGATTCAATCGCGTTAGGCCGAGAGAACAACAACTACGCCTTAGGATAAGAAAATAGTGGATCAACCTGCTCCATAAGATCATGACCAAAATGCTTGTTCGCCCACGCAATACAATTTTTTGCATGAAGTTCAACCATTTTATTGTAAAAGGCATGAGAGTCACGTACATACGTTTGTGCGTGATGATATATGGCTTGCAATGCTTCATGTGCATCTTGCTGTAGTGCCTCATACGACAACGCCGACACCTCTCCTCGCTCAAATGCTTGCACGTGATGTGAAAAAGGAAGAATGGTAATAAGAGATGCTCCAAGATGTTTTTTTAGAAAATCATGGTCTTCCATATCACGAACTTTATTCCCGACAGCAAATACCCGTACACCTTCTCGCTCCGCGTGTTCTGTATACTGCCGAAACACTTCAACACTTCGAATGGTTGGCTCGACCACTACATAAGTTTGTTCAATGGCCACAAAAAGACCGGTACTAAACGCATCAATACCGGCGGTCATATCAATGATCGCCACATCATTTGGTGTATCAAGAAGGTGATTAAGTATAATTTCCACAACTCCAGCGTATTTATGAAAACAGGTGGTACCCACATCTCCCTCACTATACGTCCCAGCAAGCATCACATACATGTTAGTTTGAGGCATCGCATAGATTTTCAAAAGAGCATCGTGTGGTGTGATACGAATAAAACGCGAACCTTCCCCTGGTGGCGTTGTTTTGATAAGTTCACCTTTTTTAATACGTCTATTTTCACCACGCACGTATTCTTTAATATCGTCACCATATACACCGACATGCTTTGCCTTCTGCACCATATCCAAAGAAAATCCAAGCCCAAGCCCAACATGCATATTTACATCAGCATCAAAAACCAATGTAGGCACACCCTGTGACGCCATGTAGGAAGCGAACAAGCACGATAACGTCGTTTTGCCACTTCCCCCTTTCCCGACAAACCCAATTCTCATATTGCAACTGAATTGCGTTATTGAATACCCATACTATACGCAACTCATTTGCATTTGTCAAGAGATGACATTGTACGCGTGTGGATATCCTTTTTTACAAAGATCACCGGGGGTGCCTTTCGCTGATCATACCGATGATGCCATGGGTATATCTTTTGTGGACGAGTCAAACGCACAAAACAAAAAATGGGTATAAAAAAACACAGCATTACGCACGCAGATACTAATCATAATTATAAAAAAGGCAGACTTCTCACCAACCCAAGACATTCGCATTCTTGATTTGCCTATTTTTTACTGCAAGACGTACACAACGCGGTAACAATCACCACATGATGTGGGTTCGTAAAACCTGGCACAGAGAAAGGAGGGAGTGCGCAGGAGACACACGCTGTTTTTTTACACATGGTGCAGACAATATGATGATGATGGGTGCTGCCGTGGAGCTCGTAGTACTCAACCCCTTCTATACTGATGAGGGAATGAATAATATCAAGTAATTGAAACAGTTCGAGAGTGCGATACACCGTCACCTTATCCATAGTCGGGTATGCACGCATGATATCATGCGCAGAAAAAATACCCTTATGATGAACGAGATACTCCCCAATACGAACACGAGAAGGTGTTTGTCTGTATCCACGTGCTTTGAGCACGGAAGGTATCCACGCATCATTGTTTTTTTTCATACATTGAAATCAAAACCTCGATTCATCAATAATGTTTTTATGGTCGCAAACCGACACGAACTCTCACATCAGCCATGGTTTTGTTTGCCACCTTACTCGCCCTCTGTCTCCCCTCTTCAAGTACATGTTCAATACCATCGGGTTGCGCTAACAACATTGCCCGTTTTTCACGAAACGGCTCAAAGTACACACTCACCGCAACACCAACTGCTTCTTTTAAATCTCCATACCGAATTGAGCCATCTTCCTCCGCGCGCACGAATGCTTGGTGCGTTTCAGGTGACCCAAAATGCCGAAGGAGTTCAAGCAAGTTCTTTGCCCCAGGCGCACCTTCACCGCCCTCGGTTGCGGTCACGGCTTTTTTCAATTTTGCCTTAATTGTTTCTGGTGAATCAGCGAGTTCAATCACATGTCCCTGCCCCCTGCTTTTACTCATTTTCTTGTCTGGCTCGAGTAAACTCATGACTTTTGGAACCTCTGACAGCAGATGTTTTGGCTCCTCGAAATACTCTCCGAACCGATTATTAAACCAGCGCGCAATGTCGCGAGTCAGTTCAACATGCTGTACTTGATCTTGCCCTACTGGCACGACCGTTCCGTGATACAACAAAATATCAGCCGCCTGAAGCACGGGGTAGGTCAAGAGTCCGGTATTAATATTTTTTTCTTGACGTTCTGACTTATCTTTAAACTGTGTCATGCGCTCGAGTTCGGCAATAGGTGTGACGCACCCTAAAACCCAACCAAGCTCGGCGTGCCCTGGCACATGTGATTGCACAAAAAGCGTGGTTTTTTTCGGATCAATGCCTGCCGCAATCAGCTCAATCGCAGCTGTACGAATATATCCGCGACGTTCTTCGGCACTTAAATTTCCTGTCAATGAATGCAGGTCGGGAATAAAAATATACATCTCATACTCCCCACTGTTTTGTAATTCCACCCAATTTTTGACTGCCCCTAAATAATTCCCAATGTGAAAATTTCCAGTCGGCTGAATTCCTGACAAAATCACTGGTTTGGACATAAAAAATAATACATAGAGTTATTGTAGTACACTCCTTTTCGAGAGACAAGAGACAAACATACCTGTCGAGTGACAGGTATGTTTGCTTATCATGATGAGTATCCTTATTGTTCACTTACCACATTCGTATCTTTTTCTCCTTTGTATGATACAAGCACAGCCACCAAAAGATAGGCTAATCCAAAGGGAAAAAATCCTGTCCCGATAAGAAGAAGAACCATACCAACACGAATAAGTGACACATCAATATTCGTGTACTCGGCAAGCCCGGTACACACTCCCGCGATCATTTCTCCTTGTTTCACCCGAAAAAAACGTTTCATAGTGAAATGAATAATAAGTAATACACGTACTACACCTCAATCACGACCGGAAGAATCATGGGGCGTTTTTCGGTTTTGGTAAACACGAACTGTCCAATCTTATCGCGCATGTCGTTTCTAATTTGATTAGTATCAGCCCAAGATTTAGGGTCAGACTCTGTGACCAATTTTTTTACTCGGGCACGGATATCTTCAATAAGTTTTTTATTATCCTTCATGAACACAAAACCACGAGAAATAATGTCTGGATTTTGGGTCAGAATTCCCTTATGTGTATCAACGGTTGCAATAATCACAAGCATGCCGTCTTCAGCCAAAACTTGACGATCACGAAGCACCACATGTTGTGAATCACTAATACCAAGCCCATCTACAAACACATAATCGGTTGGTACTTTTTCTTTTTGCACAATCATTTTTTCTTTCGTAAGGTCAACCACGGTACCATTATCAGGTACCACAGTTTTTTCTGTCGGGAATCCCTGACGAATCGCAAGCTGCTGCGCTTCTTTCAAAAAGAAGTGGTTACCGTAGACAGGCATGAAGTAGTCGGGCTTTGCCTGTGCAAGCATATCGATAATGTCGCGGCGCGTACCGTGACCGGACACATGAACATCCATAAGATCACCGTGAATCACATAATCACACTGGCGATAGATATTATCTTTGAGACGCTGCACGGAACGTTCGTTACCGGGAATAACCGATGATGAAAATACCACGGTATCTGATTTGCGGAACCTCACTTCGCGGTGTTCGCCCATGACAATACGATTGAGAACGGCATTCTCTTCCCCCTGTCCGCCCGTACATACGATCACCACGTTTTGATCGGGAAAATCATCGATTTGACGGATATCAATAAGCGTATCTTTCGCGGGTTTCACATACCCAAGCTCTTTCGCAATCTCAATATTTTTCTTCATACTAAAACCACCGAGCGCTACCTTTTTTCCAAGTTTGTTCGCTGCCTCAATCACCCACTTTACACGCTCAACCTGTGAAGCAAACGTGGCCATAATCACCCGACCAGGTGCTTTTGATAGCACCTCATGAAGATTTTTATACATTTCTTCGTGGGTCGCATGACGCCCTTCTTTTAAGGCTCCTAAACTTTCAAGCATAAGGATGCTTGGACGTTTTGCGGTTGCCAAGTGGTCATATTTAATATGTGTCTCACCATTGGCCTCACGCTCCATGGTCCAATCGCCCAAATGAATAGCACTTCCAGCTGGCGTTTCCAAAATTGCACCCATCGAATCCATAATCGAATGCTCAACCTGAAAAAAACGAACCGTAAACGCACCGAGCGCGATGGTGTCACCAATTGACTTAACCATAATACTCTTTACATTTTTTCCAGCGCCTTTCCTATAGTCCTCCACGCGATGTTTAATCATGGCCACCGTAAGTGGCATGGCAATCACCGGTGGGTATCCTAATTTTTCAAGAAGAATCGGGGCCGCCCCAATATGGTCAAGGTGACCATGACTAAAAATAACACCACGAACACGCTTTTCTTTTCCTTGAAGATACTTAATGTTTGGAATGATGTAATCGATCCCCGGCATGTTATCTTCAGGAAACTGTAGCCCCATATCAAGAAGTACGATATCATTTTCGTACTCAAAAATAGTCATATTGCGACCCACCTCTTCACAGCCACCGATCGGAATAATGCGAAGCGTTCCAGGTGCCGCCTGTGGTACAGTTGACACACGTGCAAATGACTCACGCACGCCGTCCTGGTGTGACCGTCCAGACGATCGCCCACGAAATCCGCTCTGTGATCTCCCACCGCGGTGCGTGCCATGCGCGCGCCCACTGTTTCCTGTCCTGCCTGAATTACGCCGAATACGCGTATCCATACGCGGAGCTGTGGCATCTTTCGCGTTAAATACCGTTCCCCCACCCTGCCCTGTTGTTTGTCCTAACATATATATGAATAATCCCTATTGGGAAGCGAACACATGTGAAATCACATGTTCACATAACATAAAAAAATAAATATGCGCTGAAAGAATGTTCAGATACGTATGAACCCTATTTCATTGTGCCGAAGGAGGGACTTGAACCCTCATGACCTTGCGATCGCTAGCACCTGAAGCTAGTGCGTCTGCCAATTTCGCCACTTCGGCCTACCTTTTTTCACATGTTTACCATGCGTATTTTGTTTTGACATACCACGACGGTGCTCCAGCAAACCGATCTGATGGTTCAAAAATGCGTTCTAACGTAAGACCATGAATCATTTTATTTGTCACGTACGTATATGTCGGCGTATATAAAAATATAGCCGGTCGATCACTAAGAAGCTGATCTTGAAATCCACCAATAGCCGCAAGACGTGCCTCGGTTGAGGTGGCCGTGCGAACCCCTACCAAAAAATCGTCAACCTTCTTATTACTGTATCCCGACAGATTTAGTCCGGGATACGCAGTCTGACTTGAATGCCAAAACGGATACTGATTTGGGTCACTCCCAATAATAATACTGTACAGCAAAATGTCGTAATCACGATCACGAATAGTAGTGCGTGCGATATCTTTTGGCGGCACGGTCGTAATAATCGTCTGTACGCCAATTTCTTGCCAAAAGCCTGCCACAGTTTCAGCCACCTTTCGGTACTCCTCGGTATCTGCAGTGACCAGACGAATAGTCAATAATTCTTTCCCCTTTGCTGCTTTACGATAAAACGTCTGTGCTGGTTGCATTTCAGTTGAAACCTGGGCGATCATATCAGCTTTTGCCAAGTCACGCAAGGATGTGGTGGGTACATCTTCTGTCGATGTTACAGTCGCGACTGTGCTGGTCGACACCGGATTAGCCGTGTCATATGCTACCATAAGCGCGTCCACACGTGCGCTTTGAAACTCTTCTCGAGAAATAGGCGGATACAAACTATCCAATATTTTATTCGCAGCGCTTGGGTCATATGTCATATTTCCTCTTGATTCATCATACCCGGGAAACCCTTTAAGCACAGGACTATGAATAACGGTCCCCTCGCCTTTAAGACCGTCTTTTACGATACGATCTTTCTCAAGAGCAAGGGTAAGCGCTTCGCGAACGGCACTATTTTGCAAAACACCGGCACGCTTTAGATTAAAAAAAAGCGCGGTATACTGTGGTAATTCTAACGTATGAATGTCTAAATATTTCCGCTCCACTCGATCACGAAACGCCACGGGTACAAAACTTATACCGTCAACTTTCTGTTCTCGAAGAGCCTGGATAGCACTCTCATACGCACCCTCGCCACCAAAAAAATCAAAGGCCACCTCATCAAGATATGCTTTATCACGGTAAAATCCATCAAAACGTTTCATGGTCACTCGAGAAATAAATCCGGTGTCGGCCTTGGTAAGCGAGTGAAACTGAAATGGACCGGTTCCCACAGGTTGGGTATTAAACTTATGTAAACGCAATCTATCGGCCGACACGTCTCCAAGCAAGTGTTCAGGAAGCATTCCCACGGTCAATGTTGACAAAAAAGGCGCAAAAGGTTCCGGCAGGGTAAACACAACCGTATGCTCGTCGGGCGATGTTACTTTTACCCCCTGAAACGTGATCATAAGAGGACTGCCCGCCAAAGGATTTTGAATCATTTCAAACGTAAAAAGCACGTCACGTGCCGAAAATGGTTTTCCATCGTGCCATGTTACTCCGTCGCGGAGGGTAAACGTATAGGTTTTCCCATCATCACTCACCGCATAGCTCGATGCCAAATCAACGGTAAGCTCCTGTGCCGACGTATACATCATGAGTCCTGAAAAAAGCAGCCGAGACACATCAGCATCCACATCGTTTAACGTAGCATAAATTGGGTTCATAAGTACTGGTGACCCAATAACCGCTTCAGTATAACGTCCACCGATGGCCGCAACAACGGTTCGCTGACTAAAAAACCAGCCGCCGAGGAGCCACACAAGTCCAACCACAAAACCAATCTGAGCAGCACGAAACATACTTCGTTCTACTGGAGAAAGAATTTTTTGAATGCGCCTTAATTGTGCGAAACGCGGATACCGATGACCACGAACCTTACGCACCATAGCTATATCAGCCTCGGCGCTTGGTAATGAGCCGTTTTTTGAACGGCGACGGTCACGGGTAAAACGTGAAAAAAGAGAACTCACAAAATACGAGAGACATTCCCTTGAGCAAGTTATAGTGCCTCAAAAAGAATAAAGCCCTTATGACGGAAGAAGCACGGTAACGATACCGAGACCAAAAAAGAGAATAGCAAGCACGATCGTTGCAATGTACACTGCTTTATCTACACCACGCTTGGTGGTATACACGTTGCTTGATTCACCAAATGCCGCTCCCATTCCCGTCCCTTTTTGTTGGAGCAAAATTGCCCCCATAAGGAGACACCCGAGCACGACCTGAAGTCCAATAAGTACAGACATGAGCATACTAAGAAGAGGTATTTCGTATGAAGCGTAGTGTATCAGGAAACTTACGTTTTGGCAAGGCTTTTTCGCAAAAAGTATCCATTTTTTGCTATACATAGATAAAAATTAGGCGTAACCCCCCTCTTGTACGCCCCACAACATCCCCTGTTGACAGTCGTTTTATTTCGTGATATAGTTGCCCCACTAGCTTTTTCTTATGAAAGATGGCATTCATCCAAAAACCAATAACGTACTCTTTGTAGATTCATCATGTGGCGTGGAATTTAAAACTACCTCAACACTGACCTCTGACGAAACTCGCGAAATCGACGGGATAACCTATCAGGTATACCGTATCGAAATTTCATCAGCATCACACCCATTTTATACTGGGAAGCAAATGCTTGTGGACACTGCTCGTCGTGTCGAAAAATTCGAAGAAAAGATGACACAGGCAAAAAACACTTCAGGTGCCCGCAAAGGGAAGAAGATGAAAAATGCCGCTCGTGCAGCCAAAAAGAAAGCACAAGCGTAGCTATCTACATTGAAAAAGCAGATGCTCACTTCTTGAGATCTGCTTTTTTCTTTTCTCGGAAAACAGTGCTACTATTAGTAATAACAGTATGCTTGAAAAATTTACCGCCATTATCGCGGAATACAAACGTCTCGAAGACGCGCTCGCGACGGCCTCACAACAACAAAACACAAGCGAACTTACCAAAATATCACAGGCCTACGCTGAGCTTGGCCCTTTAGCTCACCGTGTCATGCATTTTGAGACGCTTGAAAAAACACTCCAAGATACCCGAGCGCTCCTTACAGAAGCGACTGACTCAGAGATCAAAACTCTCGCCGAGGCCGAACTTCCTGACCTTGAGAGAGAATATGCTGACCTTACGCAGGAACTCACCCTAGCCACAGAACCCAAAGATCCTCTTGATGAAAAATCGGTTATTATTGAAATTCGAGCAGGCGTCGGAGGTGATGAAGCTGCTCTTTTTGCCGGCGACCTTTTGCGCATGTATACGCGCTACGCTGAAAAAAAGGGTTGGCACGTTTCTTTACTTGATGAACACGAACTCGGCATCGGTGGATATAAAGAGGTAGTGGTATCAATCGAGGGAAAAGATGTGTACAAACATCTTAAATACGAAATGGGTGTACATCGTGTGCAACGCGTGCCTGAAACAGAAAAGGCGGGTCGTATTCATACCTCAACGGCCAGCGTGGCAGTCTTACCTGAAATCGAAGAAACCGAACTGACCATTCACCCTAGTGATTTACGCATTGACACCTATTGTGCTGGTGGTAAGGGTGGCCAAAGTGTAAACACCACAAAAAGTGCGGTACGTATCACCCACATACCAACTGGTCTTGTGGTGCAGTGCCAAGACGAACGCTCGCAACTGCAAAACCGCAACAAAGCCATGCAGGTATTGCGCGCTCGACTTTTCGAACTTGATCAAGAAAAACAACGACAAAGCACTGATGCCGCGAGAAAAGCACAGATCGGATCGGGTGACCGCAGTGAAAAAATTCGTACGTATAACATGCCACAGGATCGTATTACCGACCATCGTATTGCTGAAAGCTGGAACTCTATCGACCGCATCTTAAACGGTGATATCGAAAGTATGATCATAGCTTTGCGTACTGCTGATTATGCCGCCAAAGAAGCCCTTGTGGCGTCCTCGAACAATTAAAGCACTGCTTCTTGCGTCAAAGCTCCCCCCATTTGAATCCGAGCTTTTGCTGGCACACGTACTTCACACCCGTCGTGAGCACCTTATTGCGCATCCTGAGCAACACGTTTCTTTTTTTACTTTTCTACGATTTCTTCGTCTTTCTCGAAAAAGAACACACCAAACACCACTTGCCTACCTCACAAAACAAAAAGAGTTTTTTGGTCTTTCTTTTCTCGTGTCAAAACACACTCTTGTTCCTCGTGCTGAAACAGAATATCTCGTTGAGGAGACTCTACGTGTACTCGGAACGACACCGCGTGCCATGCTCATCGACATCGGTACCGGCACTGGCTGTATTCCCGTTGCGATCGCAAAACACACCTCACTTAACGCATGCGTTGCTCTCGACCTCTCAAAAAAAGCTCTGGCCGTGGCCCGTCATAATATAAAAAAACATCATGTCGCTGTAACATGCATGCAAAGTGATCTGCTCCAATCACCACATCTGTCACGCATGATCGAAGCCCACGATGGCGATATTGTCATGACAGCCAACCTTCCTTATATCCCCTTGAACGAATGGCGGGGCGAGCCGAGTATTTCCCGCGAACCATCGCTCGCGCTTCTTGGTGGTGACGACGGTCTCGATGTGTACCGAAAGCTTGTTGATGAGTTGAAACAAAACCCGCTGTTCGCAAAAAGAACATACACGCTCGTTTGTGAAATGCTTTTTATTCAGGCGCGTCCGTTTACTGCATACCTAAAACAACACCTCCCCAACGCAACGCATGCCGTTACGCACGAATCGTGCGCCATTGCGATAATCACAGTTCGTCACGAATATAGTACTAAGGAGTAGCAATCACGTGAACCTCAGGGGGCACGATCTCAACCCAAACAGGCCCTGGTGCAAGCGCAATAGGAGTACCGTCTTCATGGAGCCAAACGGTGCGATCATTCTTGGTTTTTTTTTGCCACTGTCCATGTACCACCTCGCCAAATGCATAAACATCAACCTCGCCTTTCCCAACCACTCCAACTTCTTTGCGTCCCACCGCGTCAATCGTGTCTACGCGCATGCGTGCGACGATTACTGTTCCCGCGTCAATCACTGTACCATCTTCATCGGCGTGCCGTCGGTGCCCTTGATACCGTTCATATCGACCGGTACTTGTATTGTATGCCCATGACACATCGTATACCGTGCCCGGCATATCAATCTCAACCACCTGCGTGCAATCATTATGACACGGTTCACGGCGCACAAACGTCCAAGAGCCGGAAACGATATTTGGCTCATACGCCTGCGCGGCTTTTTGCCACAGAACTGACGAGATATACGTATTATGTGGTGCGTGACGATCGTCAGAACGCCAAAAATACCACCCTCGTGTCATCTCATTTAAATCAATCAGCATATCGGAGTGCGCGATGATATCAAGTGCTTCCGGAGAGCCACCGACATGCGCGTACAAAGAGCTATGGTACTCTTCAATAAACGATATAAAGTATGGCCGAGCACTTCGTACCGGACCGACCTTTTTTACAACCGTACTCACAGGATAGAACGCCAAAAAACGAGGAATGTTTGCTTCGACCGGTGCCTCAAACACCACTGAGGCGTGTGCCAAACCTGACAGCGGCCACGCGTCAACCGCATTTTCTATCATGACACCGATCAAACGCCCATGCTCTTCTTCTTTTGAGTCCACGCACACCCCATCGAGCGACCTTGTAAATACACATGGTGGATACACGAGCGATGGCTCTTGCGACACATCTTTTTCCTTGTTTAACACAGAAGCAGGTTTGTCACGATAACTAAAATGCGTCACCAAAAAATACAAACCTAATATTAGGGTGCAAACGCCCACGATCGTAGCGAGTGTATACAAATACACCGCTTCACGGGCAGGAGGCTGTTTTGCTTTAGGCGACATAGCGGAATTGTGCACTCATCATACCATATGACCACACTTCGGTAAAAAACACTCCCGGGAAGGGAGTGTTTTATTCGTCGATACTTTATTCTTTTGACTCAGCCGCGGGAGCTTCACTGTCGGCACCTTCCTCATCTTTCTTCCCTTTTTCCTCAACCTCAATCTTCGATACATCGCCAACCTGACTTTCTTCCATAGCTTTGAGTTCATCCTCGGTAAGTGGCGGTAATACTTTTGCCACGACCGTCTCAGGATCAAGATCAGTTGTGATACCGCTACCCAATTTCAAATCACTTACATGAATCACATCATCAAATGTCGCGAGTGCTGATAAATCAACATCTACATGACTTAACAAATCTTTTGGCAAACAGGTGATGGGGAGTGTTTCAAGGCTCGCCACAAATGTACCACCGAGACTCTTCACAGCTCCGGATTCACCCACAAACACGATCTCAATTTCCGCGTTCATTTCCTTATTCATATCGATTCTAAGGAAATCGGCATGCACCGGCAACCCTTTGACCGGGTCAAACTGCACATCCTGAATCAAGGCCTTCACTGGCTCAGCACCACCCAAAGACACATCGATAAGGGTCGCCGTACCAACAGTTGTATATAATTTTTGAAATTCTGCCACAGGCATTTGCACCGACACGGGTGTTCCGCCAGCACCATACACGACAGCCGGCATAACATTGGTTGCCCGTAGCATGTCTGGTGATGCTTTCGTACGCAGAGCAAGTGAAATCATCGTTGTCATATTTGTATAATAAATGACGTTATTACCCGCGAATGGCGCGAGTGATTGCTGTTTCTAAACGAGTTCGACGAAGGAAGGTATGAAACCCGAGCACATCGTCTTCAGAAATAGGACCCTTTCCTACAAGCTGACGAATATCAGCCGCGGAAAGATCGGTAACCATTCCCATTAATCCGGTACCACCCGACGCTGTAATCTGAAAAAACAGAAGAGCGTGAGCGCATGTTGGACAGGTCGCATGAATAAACTGACGTTCACTCTGCGCCACCAACACCTCCACATGCCCAGAGCGAAGCTCTGTCTGACACACGGGACAGCGTTTTACCAGTTGCTCATTTCCGTCTTCCTGCAAAGAAGATGCGGATTTCCGAGAGTGTGCCATAAAGGAGTGGCCAAACTATATCACCAAGAGGAGAAAAAGTCAAGAGGATGCGAAACATCTTCCCACAGAACGTATCTTACCGTCTTTTGGCTGACCCCGCCATACTTTGAGCAATACCCACCACAAACGAGCTCATCACCAGCGATGAGCCACCGTAGCTAACAAACGGGAGTGGTATTCCTGTCAAAGGAAGGAGTCGAAGCACCCCACCAACATTAATTACTAAGTGCAGGCCAAAAAGTACTGCTATACCAATAAGCGTATATGCTTCAAAATCATCACCTACACGAGTCGCGAGCCATAAAAGACGGCCGATAATTACTGAGAAAAGAGCAATTACAATAGCCGCGCCAACAAACCCGAGCTCTTCTCCAATGGCCGCAAAAATAAAATCTGTTTGTGCCTCGGGTAAAAAATGAAGTTGACTTTGTGAACCCAACCCAAGCCCCTGGCCGGTAAGCCGCCCTGAACCAATTGCGATAATAGATTGTTCTAAGTTATACGATGCGTCAGCCTCAATACTATTCCCATAGACAAATGCGATAACACGATCTTTTTGATAGGGAGCCAAGAAAAAAAACCAGGCCGCAATCGCGAGGAGCACGCTCGTCCCAATAACTGAAATAATATACCGTGTCCGTGTACGCGTCAGCGCGAACACGCCAAACCATATCCCAGCCAAAATAAGCGCCGAGCCCGTGTCTGGCTGCAAAAGTACCAATCCCACAAGAAGTCCGGCACTAAGGAGTGTTCCCAAAAAAAACTCTATCTTTTCCACGCGCCGCGCGTGGCGATAAATGAGATACGCGGTAAACAAAATCAGTGCGATTTTTGCAAACTCAACAGGCTGAAATGAAAACCCCGCCAACCGAAACCAACCAGTGGTACCACGAATCGTTGTTCCAAACAAAAGAACACTAAACAAAAGAATCACTGCGATTATATATACGTAGGGTGCTGTGCGTCGGTATGACGTACGGTGGATAGATCCAAACACCCAGATAGCAATGCACCCCACCCCTATCGCTAACGCCTGACGAATAGTGAGCACCAACTCACCACCACGAGAGAGATCGATACTGTACACCGCCGACAAACCAATGGCCATGAGAAGAATGACTGAACCTGTAAGCACCCAATCATGGTGCCGCATATCTTGCAACCACCGAGAAATCATATTTTTTAAATACGTTCTGGGGTAAGGTAGGTATCCTGACTCAGGATGTCAATATTGGGTGTAAACTGCACACTGTCGACTGGGGCTGAAGCACCCGGCACACGCACATCAACATGTCGTGATTCTCCTGGTAAAAAACGTGGTACCGCAAGTGGCATGTACCCAATCGGCACCCCAGCACGAAAAAGCGTGATAGTACCCACTAACTCCTGAAACCCAAAAGCGGTATTGTTGTGAATATCCGCCTGAATTCGTACTCCAGGGATGGGATCTGTTCCCGGCGGATCGCCGACCACAACATCACTCAGTGTGATATCGGTGTGATTTTGAACAAACTCTTTCGGTTTTGAAACGGTACGCGCGCTCAAACGACGCCAAGAACGGCTTACAATTTCTAATCGGACGTTCGACGGAAATGCTCCATAGACTCCACCGAACGCAGGCAGAGGGCTTGAGCTTCCCGGCAACACGACCGCGGTTTGCACTGGCGTTTGACCTCCGTCGTACACAAAACGGTATGTGAGTATTGCAATCCAAAGCTCATTTGGGTTATCAACGGTAGCCACAGGGGTAAAACGATCTTTTGAAGATTCAAGAATATCTATTGGCCCAATTTGCAAAGGAAGAGCGGCCATGCGTGTACGCGCAGCCACATTCACGGCCGGGCGTGCCGCTTCTTCGGCAAATATTTGTTGATCATTCCAATAACCTTCCGATACATAAAACAAAACATACAGTACACTTCCACCAACAGAAACCGCACCCCATAAGAATAACACAGCAATAAGGATGTTTTTAAACAATGGCTTGTGGCGCACATACCATGTACCAGCAATAAGTTCCCGATTACTAAACTCTCCGGTCGGATCAACGTAGCGCGTAAATAACTTGTTTTCAGGATTAGGCATACTGTGTTATATCATACCATAAAACCATGTTTGATCGAAGAAAAGATGACTCCAAAACCATTGGCAATTTCCCTGCCCCATGCTATGATTTGTACGGATACGTCTATTTTTACCCTATATGAGTGATACAGAAAAAACCAAAAAAACATCCAATTATAGCGCCGCTCAAATTACGGTTTTAGAGGGGTTAGAGGCAGTACGCAAACGCCCAGGCATGTACATTGGTTCCACGGGTACGCTCGGGCTTCACCACATGATCTGGGAAATCGTCGATAACTCATTCGACGAGGCTATGGCTGGGCATTGTAATGAAATTACCATCCGCCTTCTCCCCGACCATTGGATTGAAGTAACCGATAATGGCCGAGGTATCCCAGTGGACATGCATCCGATAAAAAAGGTCAGTGCCTTAGAGTTAGTATTAACCCAATTACACGCCGGAGGAAAATTCGGCGATGGAGGGTATAAAGTGTCTGGAGGGTTACATGGGGTGGGTGCTTCGGTTGTGAATGCCCTTTCAACACACCTCAAAGCAACCGTGCACCGTGAAGGGCAAATTTGGGTTCAAGAATTTAAAACAGGAAAACCGCAAGGTAAGGTAAAGGCCATTGGCAAAACCAAAACGACAGGAACTACTATCGCCTTCCATGCTGATGATAGTATTTTTGAAACTACAAATTTTTCCTGGAGCACCATTATTGATCATCTGCGCCAACAAGCGTACCTTACGAAAGGTGTACGCCTCATTATTAGCGATGAGCGTACTGAAGAAGAAAAAAAGGTTGACGCTTCCGCCGAAACAGGTGAAAAAAACGTTTACCAATTCTACTTTGAAGGTGGAATTGCAAGTTATGTGAAGCATCTCAATAAAAACAAGGAGCTCAAACATGATAATGTTTTTTATGTTGAAAAACAGGTAGAAAAAATGCTCGTTGAAATCGCGCTTCAGTATACTGACGACTATAGCGAATCACTTTACGCCTTTGCCAACAACATCACAAACCCTGACGGCGGTACGCATGTGGCCGGTTTTCGCTCGTCTCTTACTCGCGTCTTAAATACCTACGCTCGCAACAAAAACATTCTTAAAGAAAAAGATCCTAATCTTACCGGTGACGATGTGCGCGAAGGACTTACCGCGGTGGTGTCGGTTAAGGTGCCAGAACCACAATTTGAAGGGCAAACAAAGGCAAAACTCGGGAACCCTGAAGCAAAATCTGCCGTGGAAACAGCCTTTGGCGATGCGCTCATGATTTTTCTCGAAGAACATCCGAAAGATGCCGAGGGTATTATTGGCAAATGTGTTTTAGCCGCAAAAGCCCGTGCTGCCGCGCGCTTAGCCCGCGATACCGTCCTTCGTAAAGGTGCTCTTGAAGGCTTTACCTTGCCTGGAAAACTCGCCGACTGTTCAAGCCGTGACGCGTCGGTTTCAGAACTCTATATTGTTGAGGGAGATTCGGCTGGCGGTAGCGCCAAACAAGGACGCGACCGTAACACCCAGGCCATCCTACCCCTGCGTGGAAAAGTGTTGAACGTTGAGCGTGCGCGTCTTGATAAGATTTTAACGAACAACGAACTCAAATCCCTCATTATCGCTCTTGGCACAAACATTGGCGAACAGTTTGATATGCGCAAACTCCGGTACCATCGCATTGTGATTATGACCGATGCCGATGTCGACGGCGCCCACATCCGCACTCTCCTTCTTACTCTCTTTTTCCGCTACTTCCCCTCTCTTATTACCGAAGGCCATGTGTTTATTGCCCAGCCACCGCTGTACAGTATTAAAAAAGGCAAAGAAGTGACCTGGCTTTATAACGACAGTGAACTCGACAAATACAAAAAAACGCACGGTGTCACTGACGCTGATATTCAAGAAGCAAATACCGAAAGTGACGAAGCACCAGTTGTTGAAACAGTTGAAGAAACAAAACCTACCAAAGGCAAGGCTGTGGCAAAAAAATCGGGCAGTGAAAAACTGAATATTCAACGATATAAAGGTCTTGGAGAAATGAACCCTGAACAGCTTTGGGAAACCACCATGAACCCGGAAAATCGCTTGATGAAGGTGGTCACGATTGAAGACGCGGAAAAAGCGAGTGAAGTATTCGACATCCTTATGGGCTCAGAAGTAGCACCGCGCAAAAAGTTTATTCAAACCCACGCGAAGTCGGTGAAAAATTTGGATATTTAATGCTCACGCATCAAAAAACCCTCGCGAACGCGGGGGCTTTTTGAATACGCTCATGCACATCTACACTTCATCAATTATTTTTTTAGCACGCTTTTTTGCTTGATCTTCTTCGTGACTTACCCGACGTTTCGTCAGTGCACGTATTCCCTTTTTAAGTCCCTTAAGTTCGCTCAGGTACGCAGTGTTGTTTTCCTCTGTCATAGCAAGATAGGTTTCAAAAAGAGCGCGAAATGAAGATGGCGTTTGTTCCTTGACCACAAAACTATCCCAAAGCTCATTAAACGCCTTTTTCGCTGCCTTCTCATCGTAACGCAACAACGCCTCCTCAAGCGTTTTTTTTAACTCGTCAATATTTTTCTGGACAGACATATGCCAACAATTAAATTACGGCTTTTTTTTACCCTGAGGTGATTTTTTCTCAAGCCCACTGATAGTTTCTTGGTAGGATTTTGCCAAATTTAAAAGGGCCATGACCTGAACTTCTTTATTGCGCCTATCAACGTCTGACCCTTCTTTAAGTTTTCGAGTGCCCTTTTGTATTTCATCAGCTCTTTCACGGCACAGACGTTCAAGCATGGTAAGTATTGCCACTTTATCTCGGCCACCAAGTTGCTCCAAATCTTCAAACGCTGCCAAAAAGGCGGGTATTTCTCGTTCGGGTTTCAGTCCGTACGGCATGCGGCTAGCACCAACATCACTCGATCTTTCATCTGCGATATACCCTTTTTTTACTGCATACTCAGATAGCCTTTTATCAAAATCTGCACGGACGTCTGCTTCAATTGAAGCGTCATACCTCCCAAGAGTTTCTCGATAAAATCTTGCCACCGGGTCTGGTTGAGAAGAATCTTCAGCCACTTTGTGTGTAAAACGCAAACCAGACAAGGCTACTTCTGCTGCTTTTCCTCTTTTTTTCCAATCAGGGTCACTTGAGCGTGCTTCTGTTTTTTCCCTCATGGTCGACTCGATCTTTTCACGAATAAGTATATGAAGCCCTGCCCCTTCAAGAAAGGTTGACAAAAGCGCTCGACGCTCAGGAGCGAGCACGGCCACGTGTCGGGCAATATCTGCGTTTTGTAATTGTATAATATCCGCTTTTGTCGCTACAGCTCCATGTCCATAACCAAATTCACCACGAGAATCTTCTTTGTCGATCGGCGAGCGGACTCTTTCAAGTGCTTTAAATTCTTCACGTGCTTCTTTACTACGACGGAGCCATCCCCACGCGCGCGCGATGATACCTGAATCCGGTCCAATGCCTGTCTGTTCTTTCTTTTCTCGGTCAAAAAGTCGAGCAGCATTACTGTACGTTTCCATTTTTGACCTTAGAAACTCAAGGTATACATCTGGCGCTTGGTTAAACGCTTCTCTGATTGCCTGAATGTTACCATACTCACCACCGCTAAATGACGCCTCAATATCTTGTTCCATCTCAAGCATGGCGGTGTTCACCTCTTTTACCCTGTTCACACGGTGAAGTAATTTGATGACACTTTTAGTGTCAGGAACACCTCCGTCGTTAAAATACATGTCTCCGATCATTTGATACAGGCGTTTTTCTATCTCTTCTTTTGTCGGATACAACCCAGGGCCAAGCTCTCCAGCAAAAACAGGCGTGAGCACCTCTAACGCACCATTCACCAAAGGAACAACTGTTTCGGTGTATAACGCTGCAAATTCCGGACTCTCGATAATTTCACTTTTCTTGCCCGTATCAAGCCCATGTGTTGCCGCCTCATTAAACGCAAGTTCGTTTGGGCTAAGCTTCCGAGCTCCTGGAACT